>ENA-OWPB01000051-OWPB01000051.1-human-gut-metagenome-genome-assembly--contig:-NODE-51-length-140811-cov-9.674834_pt1 | contig 140811 bp, 109 predicted proteins | sample MGYA00248260_ERZ651838 | MGnify/ENA primary metagenome ERZ651838 (study PRJEB26924, sample SAMEA4378304) | human gut metagenome | biome: human gut; feature: human-associated habitat; material: faeces... | reverse complement strand
GTGCCTGCAGAAGTACTGGCAGTCCGGCCTTGCCGCAGGCGCCGTCAAGGAATGATCGCAACGGTCGCATGCTGAAATTTCGGTAAAGCGCATACCGATTTTTCGGCAATCGTCCGAAAAGAACAAAAAATAAGACCTCGGGGGTGTCATCGTGGACATCCCCGGGACCATCTCAAATATCTTAGTAAATATATATACTAGATTTTATAAAAAGATTTTACGAGAGCTTTCGAAGGGAAGCTGTCGAGCTGGCATCCTCAGCGTTATAGCGGATGCCATACGCACACAAAGGAGTAATCCATGCATCGCACGTTCAAATGGCCGGAACTGCTGACCGACAACGGCAAAGGCATCGCATACGGCGGTGATTACAATCCCGACCAGTGGTCGGAAGACGTGTGGGACGAAGACGTCCGCCTCATGAAACAGGCCGGTGTCAATACCGTGGCCGTGGCCATTTTCAGCTGGGATCGCATTCAGCCGGAAGAAAACCGTTGGGATTTCGGCTGGCTTGACCGCATCATCGACAAGCTCGGCAAAGCCGGCATCGCGGTCGATCTGGCCTCCGCAACCGCCACCGCGCCGCTGTGGCTGTACGAAAAGCACCCGGAAGTGCTGCCGCAAGACAAATTCGGCCATCCCGTCAACGCGGGATCGCGCCAATCCTGGAGCCCGACAAGCCCGGTGTTCAAGGAATACGCGCTCACCCTATGCCGCAAACTGGCCGAACGCTACGGCACCAACCCGTACGTCACCGCATGGCATATGGGCAACGAATACGGCTGGAACAACCGTTACGATTACTCCGACAACGCGCTCAATGCCTTCCGCCTGTGGTGCGAACGCAAATACGGTACCATCGAAAACCTCAACAAGGCGTGGGGCACCACCTTCTGGGGTCAGGAAATGAACGGTTTCCACGAAGTGCTCATCCCGCGTTTCATGGGCGCCGACTCCATGGTGAACCCCGGTCAAAAGCTTGATTTCGAGCGTTTCGGCAACGATATGCTGCTCGACTTCTATAAGGCCGAACGCGACGCCATCGCCGAAATCTGCCCCGACAAGCCGTTCACCACGAACTTCATGGTCTCCACCGACCAGTGCTGCATGGACTACGCCGACTGGGCCGAGGAAGTCGATTTCGTGTCGAACGACCATTACTTCCATGAGGGCGAATCGCATATCGACGAACTGTTCTGCTCCGACGCTTTGATGGATTCCCTCGCGCTCGGCAAGCCGTGGTATGTGATGGAACATTCCACTTCGGCCGTGCAGTGGAAGCCGCTCAACGCACGCAAGCGCAAGGGTGAAACCGTGCGTGACTCCATTGCGCATGTGGCCATGGGTGCCGACGCCATCAACTTCTTCCAGTGGCGTGCCTCCGCATTCGGAGCCGAATCCTTCCACTCCGCACTCGTGCCCCACGCGGGCGAAGACACCAAACTGTTCCGTCAAGTGTGCGAACTGGGCGCAGCGCTGAAAACCCTCGGCGACGCTGGCGTGCAGGGTACCGAACTGGAACAGTCCGATACGGCGATCCTGTTCAGCGCGGAATCCGAATGGGCCACACGCTCCGAAACCCTGCCGAGCATGAAGCTCAACCATTGGCATGACGTGCGCGACTGGTACCGTGCGTTCCTCAACGCCGGCACCCGTGCCGACATTGTGCCGTTGAAATACGATTGGAGCGCATACAAGACCGTCGTACTGCCGACCGTGATCATGCTCAGCGCCGAAGATACGCAGCGTTTGGCCGATTTCGCAGCTGCCGGCGGCCGTGTGGTCATCGGTTACGCAACCGGACTGATCGACGAAAACTTCCACACCTGGCTCGGCGGATACCCGGGAGCCGGAGACGGCCTGCTGTGCGAAATGCTGGGTATTCGCGGCGAGGAATTCAACATTCTCGGCGCGGAAGCCGAAGGCGAACCGTCCGAAATTCGTTTGAGCTCCGGTGCGGTCACCCGCCTGTGGCAGAACGATGTGAACGTCGACGGCGAACGCGCGCAGGTATTAGCCACCTACGAAGGTGAAGAAGCCGACGAATGGGAACTCGGCGGCACCGCCGCAATCACCCGCAATCCGTACGGTTCCGGCGAAACATACTTCGTCGGCTGCGATCTCAACGTCGCCGATCTTACGGAATTCGTGCGCGAGAATATCGTGGAAGATTCCGCAAATGTCGCCAATCCGACCGATTCCGACGTACTGCACACCGTGCGCAAGTCCGCCGACGCAACCTTCGATTTCTATCTGCCGCGCGGCAAGAAAGAAATCGCATTGCAGGGCATCGAAGGCGAACCAATCTACCTGTTCCAAGCGGAAGCAGAGGAACAGACGGGCATCTACACCGTGCATCGCAACGGCGTACTCGTCGTAAAGCGCGCATAATTCCGCACAATTTCGCGCAATTTCGCGCGATTGATTGCGTAACACAACAATCTCACACAACCTGAGCCCGCCATTCTGAAACTCAAGAATGGCGGGCTTGCCATAACTGGTAAACTTTTTACCGGCATATTCAACAATCACGGAGACGAACATGGGCGAGTCAAAGCCGGAGCCGAAGCCGGACAAAAAACGCGTCACCCTACGAGACGTGGCCGAAGAGGCAGGCGTTTCACTCAAAACCGCATCCAACGTGATCAACCATTCCGGCCGTATGACCGACTCCACGCGAGAAAAAGTCCAGGAAGTCATCGACCGACTCGGATACCGCGTGAACGTGTCCGCGCGCAATCTCAACCGCGGCAAAACCGGTTTCATCACACTCGCCGTACCAACATTGACCGCCCCATACCTGTCGGAGCTCGCCAACCGCGTAATCGACGCGGCCCGCGGCTACGGCTACTCCGTATACGTCACCACCTACGCCGAAGGATCCGCACAAGGAGCGCAATCACTCCTGCGCAACTTCAACACCACCGTCTCGGACGGCATGATCCTGTCGATCTCCGAAGTCGAAAACCTTGAAGCGGCGGACTTGGACGTGGACTATCCGCTCGTATGCGTGGGCGCGCGTTCCACACACGGCAAAGCCGACCATGTTACCCCCGACGATATTCAGGAAGCCCGACTCGCAGCCGAATACCTGTTCGACCATGGCGCAACCCGGCTCGCGGTGGTCGGATCGCGAACCGAACCGGAGCATATCGATTCCGTGCGTGAAGCAGTGGAAGGCAATGCGCAACTGCGACTTCGCGGCGTGCTCGAAGCGTGCGCCGCGCGGGGAGCGGCATTCGATTCCCGACTGGTAATGAGCACTGGGCAGGATTGGACGATTGGTTCCGGCGCTCGCATTACGCAGCAGCTTATTGATTCCGGGATTCCATTCGACGGTATTGTGGCGTTCAATGACCAGCTTGCGTTGGGTGCGCTGTTCACTTTGGCTGCGAACGGCATTTCCGTGCCTGAACAGATGCAGGTGATCGGCTTCGACAATATTGAAGAAGCCGCATATTTCCAGCCTCCGCTGACCACCATGGATTCTTGTCTCGACTGGATTGCGCCGACTGCGGTCAGCCGCATTCTCGACCGGATCGACGGCACGCGTGTGCTGGAGCCGAGTTACATCACCACCCAGTCGCACGTGATCGCCCGCGCCACCACGCGCGTGTAGCTCGCCGTTGGTTTCGTGCCGTCGCCCTTCGAGCCATCGGTTTCGTACCGTTGTCCTTCGCGCCGTTGATTTCGCGCTATCGCCCTTTGTGCTGTTGATTTCGTATCGTTGGCTTCGCGACGCAGCTCGCGATGTTTGTGCAGACCCGAATCAACCTCGGTGTTCCGGCAATTCCTGCGCGGGCAGCTGCGCCGGTCGACTGGCGCAGCTGCGCGAGGCGGCTGTGCGGACGCAGCTGCGCCGGTCGACTGTGCGGACACCGAAATGGGACCCACATCAGGAACGACCGGAGAGCGTGAGAATTACAAGAATCACGTTAAGTGCGACAATCAGCGAAACAACTACCATATTGATCGCGAATTTCACCGGACCATCCACATAATCGCCCATTAATGATCGATCGTGAGTGTATTTCATCAGCGGAATAATCGCAAATGGAATGCCGATCGACAGCACAACTTGCCCTATGATCAGCGCTTCCGTCGGATTCTTAGCAAACCACAACACCACCAACGCCGGTACGAGCGTCACCACGCGGCATGCCCACATCGGCGCTTTGATCCGCAGCAGTCCATGCATGATTTCGGCGCCCGCATATGTGCCGACCGACGTGGAACTCAGGCTGGAAGCCAGCAGTCCGACCGAGAAAATCGTGCCGATCACCGGACCTAGCACATGCTGAATGGCCTGTTGCGCACCCTCGATCGTATCCGTGCCGGTCATGCCATGCAATGAATTCGCCGCAAGAATCAATAGTGCAAGATTCACCGATCCAGCAAGTAATAATGCCCAGAACACGTCTATTTTGCTTCCGTGTAGCAGGGTCTTTACGCTCGGTTTGGGCTCTCCTGGCACGTAATGGTCGTTCACCAGCGTGGAATGCAGGTAAATCGCGTGCGGCATCACCGTGGCGCCCAGCATGGAAGTTGCCATCAATACCGTTTCGGTTCCTTTGAAATGCGGAACAAGACCTTGTAAAACTTGCGCAGGATTTGGTGGATCAATAAAAAGGCCTGCAATAAATCCAAAAGTAATCACCAGCAGCAATGCAATAATCAGCTTTTCAAAAATATGATGCGTGGCACTCTTTTGAAAAATAAGCAAGACCGTAGAAATAATGCCGATTATGCAACCACCAATAAAAAGCGGAAGTCCAAATAATAATTTCAGTGCGATTGCGCCGCCAATTACTTCCGCAAGATCAGTCGCTATTGCAATGACTTCCGCTTGCATGAAAAACATGAATCGACCGCCGTCGCCAAGTCGTTCTCCCAGGATTTCGGGAAGACTATTTCCGGTGACGATACCAAGTTTTGCGGACTGATACTGAATGAGCACGCTCATACAATTGGCGAGTACCAGCACCCACACCAGCAGATATCCGTACCTCGCGCCGGATGTGATATTCGCCGCCACATTGCCGGGATCCACGTAGGCGACGGCTGCCACAAAAGCAGGTCCAAGCATGCCGGCAAGCGCGTGCCCGTGGCGGGAAGAGAAATCGTGATTCGCCCGTGCCGTTTCCCAGCATTCCACGCCATCCGTCGCACCCGCATTGACCATGCCTCCCATGCCGTCCATATCGTTCGCGTCGTCTGTACTGTTCATGTTCGTCGCCCTCTTATCCGAGCAATGTTATAGCGCACGAGACTGCGCGGTTATGTTACGTACGCGCATATCATCCGTCGGCATATGCGCGACTCATGCAACGGCGCGTCCGAACCGTTCCAAGACGCAATGCGAGGCATGTGCCACGAAATATGGCCGAATTGCGGCGACCTGCGGCTAAGCTGGAACAAGCATGAGAACGGTTGAGAATAATCGCCTGAAACACAGCCTTCGAAAGGACAACGCATGGCAACCTTCCATACCCCCATGGTCACATTGAACGACGGCAATCTGATTCCGCAAATCGGCTTGGGCGTGCTGCGCATCGACGATGAGGGTGTTACCCCCGTAGTGGAGAGTGCGCTGGAAGCCGGCTACCGTCATATCGACGGCGCGGCGGGGTACAACAATGAGGCCGGCGTGGGTCGCGCGCTGAACAATGCGGGATTCACGGAAGGTGAGCAGCGCAAAAACCTGTGGGTTACGACGAAACTGCGCGATTCCGAGCAGGGTTATGACAGCGCACGCAAGGCGTTCGACCGCCAGCTTGGCTTGCTGCAGCTCGATTATGTCGACATGTACATGCTGCATTGGCCCACCCCGTTCGACTGGCGTTCCAGCGAAACGTGGAAGGCGTTCCAGGAATTCCGCGCGGAGGGGCGCGTGCGCACGCTGGGTGTGTGCAATTTCCTGCCCGAGCATCTCGACCGCTTGCATGAGGAGACCGGCGAATATCCTGCCGTCAACCAGATTGAGCTGCATCCGACCTGGCAGCAGCGCGAGGTCGTGGACTATTGCAAGGCGCACGGCATTGCCGTGGAAGCATATTCGCCGATGGCTCGCGGTGCTGATTTGAACGCCGGAAACGGTGCGATTGAGCGCATCGCAGCGGAGCATGGGGTTACCCCTGCGCAGGTGATTCTGCGTTGGCATATCGAAAATGGCACGATCATCATCCCCAAGTCGGTGCATGCGGATCGGCAGAAGCAGAATCTCGATTTGTTTGGATTCGTGCTCACCCCTGAAGAACATGCCGCGATCGACGCGCTTGACGGTCCGACGCGCGCCGGACATGATCCGATGACGTTCACGTACGCCTGATACTCCGTAATTCCGTAATTTCGTATTATTTTTAATAATTATGCCTCGAAAGAATAATCGTAATTCTTATAATTATCGGAATATTGAACGCGACGTGCGTGATATCCAGCGGGCCGGCAAGCGGTTCAAAAAAAGTTGGATCAACGCCGACGGTCCGCTGGAACGTATTCTTATTTTGCTGGTAGTCGTTGCGGTAATCGGCGTCACTATCGGCATGCTGCTGCCGAAAGTCAATCCGACCGTAGGCGAAATCACCGGCGAGTACACGGCAACCGGCACAGCTGCGGAAACGTTGGAAAAACTTACCGTCGACGACAATCCCAGCAAGGCCGGATATGATCGCGATGCGTTCGGATTCCGCGAAACCGACGACGATGGCAACGGTTGCGACGTGCGCGAAGACGTGCTCGCGCGCGATCTGACGGACGTGCAATATAAGAACGGCCGTAGCTGCCAGGTTGCGTCGGGCACGCTTGACGATCCGTATACCGGTCAGACCATCCAATTCGTACGTGGAGTGAAAACGTCTTCGGCGGTGCAGATCGATCATGTGGTCGCGTTGGAAAATGCGTGGCAGTCGGGCGCGAACACGTGGGATCATGCGAAGCTGTACCAATTCGGCAACGACATGTACAATCTGCTGGCCGTGGACGGGCCCGCGAATCAGCAGAAGGGTTCCGCTTCGGCCGCATACTGGCTGCCGACGAACAGTGAATACCGTTGCGATTACGTGGCCCGGCAGATTGGCGTGAAAGACAAGTACGGGCTGACTGTCACTTCGCAGGAAAAGCGGGCGATGCTTTCCGTATTGCACGGTTGCCCAGCGCAGGAATTGCCGGAAAGCTGAAGCTGCTCATTTAGGCGCGGATATTTGCGGGTGCTGGCTGGGAACGGTCGTAGCTGTAGACGGTGAACGTTCCTTTGTTGAATCGTTTGGTTTCGTACAGCGCCAAGTCGGCCTGTGCGACGCATTGGTCGAAATCCACGCTTCCGATCGCGTCTCCATCGGCGCGCCCCGTGCCAAGGCTGGCACCGTCAGCGGCTGCAATGCGGCACACGCCTACGCTGCAATGCACGTCTTGCCCGTGCTGTTCCGAGGTGCGTGCCAACTGTTGGAAGAACATGCCCAGCGTGGTTTCAAGCACCTGTTCGCTGGCGGTGTTGCGAATAAGCGCCAAGAATTCGTCACCGCCATATCGGCAGATAATGTCATCTTGCCGGTAGATGTGCCGAAGTTGGGATGCGACCTCGCGGATCCAGAAATCGCCGACCGTGTGTCCGTATGTGTCGTTGATGGTTTTGAAATCGTCGATGTCGACGAACATCAGCATCGCTTCGTCGTGCGAATCCATGCGGTCGAAATATTTGCGCATGTGTTTCCATCCCGCTTCCTTGTTCAGCAAACCGGTCATGCCGTCATGTTCGGCTTCGTACCGTGCTTTTTCGTAGGCGGCCTGTTGCGAGTGGAATCGCATGTTCATTTCCACGGTGTCCATGACGAACATAATCTGTGTGGAAATCACGATCGCCAAACATTGCAATGAAAAACTGTATGCCAGTGCTTGGTAGATGGTCGCCAATACTGGTAGCACGAAGAACGACATCATGGAAAGGAAAATAATGCGATCAAGATTCTTGCGATATGAGATCAACATGAAGAGGCATAATGCGATTCCCAAGACCGCAATTGCCTGCGAAAGAAGATAGAAATTACCGCGATGGTAAAGATTGTGGTCATCGAAATAGTAGAAAAGACCAGTGAATTGTGTGATGATAAGTAAGAGAATTCCAATTACGGATAATGCGTAGACAGCACGCAATGCGGCTGGTTTGCGATGCTGATGTTTGCTCACTGTCAACCAAACATAGGTTGCGAAGAAACTCATGAAAATATAGTTGATGCAGAATACTGAGAAATTGCTTATGCGAACCATATAGTATGCGGTTTCGTCTGCATCTACGCGAAAATACCAGCTGAGCGCGTCGGTTCCAAGAAGAAGCATGCAGGCGATCTGCATGAGTATTTTGATGCGAGTTCGTCTGGTTTTGTGTGGGGTTGCAATGAAAATTCCGCATGCGCAAATCAGGCATATGAAAATACCCCACAACTCCATGCAGATGTGGAACATGGCCCTGACTGTCATTATCCTCCACCCCCCCCCTCGACGCTGCCTGCGTCGAAAACTTGCCTACCTCTTTCGTGTGCCATGATACCTCTAAATAGGGGAGCGTTACCCCGAAATGACAAAAACAGGAATCCGCAGGCGAATATCCATGCCTCTGTCATACGGGCTATCATATAGTTTGTGCGTTTGAATGTGGAGAAGGTGATTGATGTCAGCGAAGCGGAGCATGTCTCGAGCGCTTACTCGAGAGGAATCGTATCAGGACGGTCATTTAACGCGCACGGCGTTTATTTCCATTGCGATTCTTACATTTATTACGTTCGTCGGTAATTTCACGCAATTGCAGTTGAGCGCCGCGTTGCCGACGATCGTCAGTGATTTTGGTATTTCCGTTACGACCGGTCAGTGGCTGACGTCGATTTTCCAGCTGGTCATGGGCGTGATGGTGCCGCTTACGGCATACCTTACGAGACGTTTTTCGACGCGCGAAATCGTGCTTGTTTCCATGGTTGTGTTCACGATCGGTTCACTGTTCGCTTGGCTTGGTCCAACTTTTTTGATGGTGCTGATCGGGCGTTTGCTTGAGGCGGTTGGCACGGGTGTGATGTGGCCGGTGTTGCAGATCACGGTGTTTTCGATTTATCCGCTGTCTCGCCGTGGTTTCGCAATGGGTACGGTTGGCATGGCGATGAGCGTGGCTCCGGCGATCGGCCCGACGCTTGGCGGTGTGCAGACGGACTTGAACGGTTGGCGTTCAATTTTCCTCACGTTGACCATTATCGGCGTGATTTCGCTGCTTCTTGCCTATTTTGGATTGCATAATTTCGGTGAGAACGATAAAACCGCGAAGGCTGACTTTTTTTCCGTTGGACTGTCTATTTTCGGTTTCGGCGGGCTAATGTTCGGCTTTACGAATATTGAATCGTATTCGTTTGTAAATCCTATGGTTTGGCTGCCAATGGTGATTGGCGTTGTGGGAATTATTTGGTTTGTGCTCCGCCAGATTCATGGCGCGCGCAGGCAGGTTGAAAATCCTGAAGCGCAGCCGCCACTGTTGAATTTGAGCGTGTTGAAGAATCGTAGTTTTACTGTTGGCACGATCACGGCCGCGCTCTCGTTCTTCGCGTTCAGTTCGATTATGGTGATCATGCCCCTGTACATTCAGGATTGCCGTGGCTATTCTGCTGCGATTAGCGGCCTGGTGATGCTTCCGGGTGCTTTGGGCCAGTGCATTTCGCAGTTTTTCGGTGGTAAGGTGCTTGACCGTTTCGGCGCACGTCCGGTGGCGTTGATAGGCACGATTACCTTGTGTTTCGGCACGGTCATGATGAGTTTGATTTCCATGACTTCGTGGATTTGGTGGGTGTCGATTTGGCAGTTTGTGCGCCAGATCGGCATGGGTTTCGTGTTGATGCCGATCACCACATGGTCACTGAATTGTTTGGAACCGGAAGAGGTGAGCGCCGGATCCGCGGTGACGAATACGGTTCGTCAGATTGCGGGCGCGATTGGCGCTCCGGTGTTGGTGATTTTGATGGAGACGTTCACGTCTCTTCGTTGGACTGCGCTTGGTGGCACAAAAGCCGTGTATGCGGCTGCCAACGTGTTCGGCATTCAGTGGGCGCTTCGTATCAGTGCAGCAATCTGCTTCGTGATGGTGCTGATGGTGTTCTTCGGCGTGCGCGGCCAGGGTGCCGGTTCCACGCATGAAACCGTGCAACGCGCCCTCAACCGTAGGCGTGCCGCCTGACCGTGCATGCTGCGACGGCTACTCCTCTTCGTTGGGCTTGTATTCCACTACGCTGAGGGCCACCACGCCTGCGCTGGTGTGCACGAACACATTGGCGCTCCCGCCTACGGCTTCCAAGCCTTCCACCAAGTGTGAGATCGGCTCGGAATCGAGCACTGGCAGCACTTGCGCCACGCCGTCTGCGTCGGTGACGGTGAGCGTATCGTCCAAATATCCGGAGGCGAGCGTTTCGTCGATGGCGCTTTCGAATTCGGCCAGCTTGCTGATTTCCTCTTCGGCGGCCTTGTTTGCGGCCATTTCCACAGCTTGCGCCACTTCTTCTCGCATTGCTTCTTCGCTCATGATTGCCTCTTTTGTTAAGCACCGTTTTGCAACCTATAGATTATCGGATGAACGTATCAGAACGATTCCAAATGCCGGAAAGTGTCCATATAGTGGCACTTTTGTGAAAGCGTCATCCTCAATGCGCGCGGGAAACATATGCGGGGATGAACGCGGGTAGCGTTCACGAGAAGAGATGTTGTGAGAGATGTTGTGAAAAACGATGCGTAAGACTATCGGTTGCAACATGTGATTGCATACGATTGCGGATTGCGCGGAATAGGAAGTGAAACGGGAAGATGGAATGGGAGAGGAGTGCGCATGACTCGACTTGGCGATGTCCAACGAAGTGAGACGCGTCGTGAAACGCGCGCTTCACTGCTTACGGCGTTGCTGTGGTTCGCATCCGCCGTCATCGTGTTCGCGATGCTTCTGCGCATGCTGCCGAACAGTCTCGATGGCAAACGGTACGTGCCTTTGATTGTCGCACTCATGCCTTGGCTTGGCTTGCTTTCCGTGATTATCGCAATTATTGCAACAGTTTTTCGCACTGTCGGCAAACGAAAACTTTTAGTCGCGTTAAGCGTATTGTGCGTGATCATCCAGATTATTTGGCATTGGGGGTATGTCGTTCCGACCAATGATCGTGCCATACAACCTTCTGCAACAGTGCGTGTCATGACGTTCAATACGAAGCAAGGTTGTGCCGATGCGCAGCAAATCGTGCGAACAATCCAAAGCGAGCATGTTGAAATTCTTGCAATGCAGGAAGTTTCATCAGGATTATTAGATCGGTTGCATGATGCTGGAATTGAGGATTATCTTCCGTATTCCGTTTCCGCGCAACTCACTTGGCACGACAATGGCGGTGTGAACGTACTGTATAGTGTGCATCCTCTGCAGGAAACAACGCAGGATCTCATTCCTATTGAATCCAGTAGTATTCCTGCCGCGACAGTTAATTTCAATGGCAGAAAAGTACGATTTGGGTCGGTTCATCCGTTTTCTCCACGACCAAGCAATCAGGGATTATGGAATAAAAGTTTGGATTCCATAGCGCAATTACAGCATTACGATAATGGGGAATCGTATGTGCTGATGGGGGATTTTAATTCCACGTGGGATCATGCAAGCTTCAGATATTTGTTGGGCGATCGCTTTACGGATGCGGGGGAGAGTGCCGGCGAGGGATTGCATATGACGTATCCTTCGGTATTCCCTATCGCTGAAATCGACCATATCATCTACGACAAGGGTGTGTACGCCAGAAATTTGGAAACCAAGCGGATTCAAGGTTCCGACCACAAGGCATTATTGGCGACGTTGGAATTTCAGTAATGCTGCCGTCGCGGGTCATGCTTGAGTTGTAGCAATACTGGTTTGCAGGTCACGTTTAGGTTGCATCAGTTCTTGCGTTACCGGCAACAGTTGGGTAGTAACACCGCCGTTATTGCCCCGTTTTTGCTCCGTAGGTTTCATCGACTCCCCCTACTATTACACTGGGGAATCCGAAGTGCTTGCAAACAATTAGGGAGCGAAACGGAATATGAACGGCGCGTCTGATCAGCCTGAAGAATTCGGCGTCCAGCCTGAGCAAGGCCGTCAGGAGGAGCCGCAGTCTAATGCCGATTCAGCCGCCGACGCAACCGCAACCTCCGACGCAACCGCAACCTCCGACGCAACCGCCAGTCCAGAAGATTCCACTTCCAGCGCCCCGCATTCCCGCCGCGTGCGCCGCCGTATGAGCGCCGAGCATATTCGCCAAATCAAGCGCAAACGTCGCCGTCGCAAGATCCTAATCGGCGTACTCGTGATAGTCGCAGCCCTCGCCGTTTTCGCCGGCGCATTCGTATGGTCTGCGCTGCACGTGAAAAACGAGCTGCAGCAGGCGGTGTCGAGTGCTCAAGGCTTGCAGCAGACCATCTCCGAAGCGGACACGTCCAAGCTTGAGAAGCAGACAACCGCGTTCTCCGATCACGTAAGCAAGGCCTACAAGCAAACCTCTTCGCCGCTGTGGCAGGTGGCGTCGGTCGTGCCGTATGTGGGCAATGACATTTCCGCCGTACGCACCACGGTGGCCGCCATGGAGAATATTTCGTCGCAGGCGTTGCCGCAACTGGTGAAAGTCGCCGAAAATGTTGATCTGAACAGTATTCACGTGGAAAACGGCACGATCGAAATTTCCGGATTGGAAGCGTCTCAGCAGCCGCTCCAAATCGCGGACGATACGATCGACAAGGCCACGCGGGAAGTGAAAACCGTGAAAACCCCGCATATCGCGCAGATCGCGGACGCCCTGAAAACCGCGGAAACGTATTGCGAAAAACTTGACAGCATGGTGCATTCCTTGAATTCCATCGTGCAGGTGCTGCCCAGCATGTTGGGTACGGAAAGCCATGCGAATGATGCTCCGCGCAATTATTTGATTCTTGCGCAAACGAATGCGGAGGCACGCCCTTCCGGCGGTCTTACGGGATCGCTCGGCCTGGTCACGGTGCAGGGTGGTCACGTGAGCTTGCAGCCGTTCGTTTCCGATTCGGAAATTCAGAATGCCGATGAGCCGGTTGTGGATTTGACCGCTGAGGAACGTTTGCTGTTTACCGACAAGCTTGGCAAGGATATTCGCGACGTGAATTTCACGCCTGATTTTCCGCGCACCGGCGAGATTGTGAGCGCCATGTGGAATCGCCAGTATGGCGTTGCGGTTGATGGTGTGATCGCCATTGATCCGCTGTTCCTGCAGAACATGCTGGCGGTGACCGGTGGCGTTGTCATGCCTGACGGTTCGACGTTGGATGGCACTAATACCGCCCAAACGTTGCTGCATGACGTGTATGCGCGCATGGCTCCGCAGGAGACGGACGAGTATTTCGCGGTTGCCGCGCAGGCCGCGTTCGACCATATCATGCAGAATGCGGGCGATTTCAAATCGTATGTCAAGGCGCTTTCCACGTCTGTTGAGCAGGGACACGTGATGGTGTGGAGCGCGCATGAGGATGAGCAGAATCTGATTGCCGATTCCGCTATTTCCGGCAAATTGATTACGGAAGGTGCGAAACCGCAGGTCGGCGTGTATATTTCCGACGAAACCGAGTCGAAAATGGACTGGTATTTGCATCGCGAAGTGACCACTGAATTCCAGAAGGTCGCGCGAAACGGCGCGAACCAGTATACGGTGCATATCAAGTTGCAGAACACCATAACGGCGGAAGAAGCGGCTTCCGAGGCTGACTATGTGACCGGTGCCGGAAATATCGTTCCGAAGGGCCAGATCAAGACGGCATTGTTCATTTACGCGCCTGCGAATGGTCGTTTGGTGGATTGGGAATTTCAGAATGCCGACGATTACAAGGGCGTGACTTTGCACGATGGCCTGACCGTGGGCGTGGGCGATGTGACCTTGCAGCCCGGCGAATCCTATGAGATCACCGTGCATGTGCAGTCCGCTCCGGATACGGATGAGCCGCTCACCCTCCGCCAGACCCCGCTGATTGAAGGCCGCTAGACAGTTCCGTAGGTAACCTAAGCAGCTAAGCAAGCGGCTCTAGACAAGCCATCTTGCAACAGGGGAGTATGGGGGAATATGTGGGTATATGCGCATGTAGCCTCACGTTCACGGAACGGACGTCAACTTTTCATCCGTTCTTGCCGCGCGTTTCGCGGTATTGCGTCAAAAGCAAGTTTCCAATAGTCATTTAACCGCAAAAGCGAGTTGGAGATCTACTCTGTTAACAGGGCTTATGATACTATCTCTTCATGGAGGGAAGCCCCCTTCTTTTCGGGTGGGGGTAGTTAGTAGAGGGAGGAGTCATGCAAGGCGGTTTCCGCAGCTCTGAGCAGGGTTCGGATCAAGTAGTGAGAACCCAGGAAATCCATATCGTCTCTTCTAACTCTCGTCACCAGGATCAGAAGCAGGAGCGACATCAGTCTCAAGACAACAGCCCTCAGTTTGAGCCGATGATGTTTTCGAACACGCCATTTTCCGTTGGTGAAGATGGAAAGCGCAAGGGCAGGTGGAATCAGGTTGTGCCCGCATGGCGTTATTCTTTTGTCGTCTGCTTGGTGATGGTCGATCTTGCGGTCATGCTGATTTCGCTATCCATCAGTCTTTGGGCCAACGATGCCGCATATAATGCCATCAATGGGGCCATGCCGTTCTGGCTGTTCCTCATCTGCTTCAGCCTCATCTGGGTGTTGAGCCTCACTTTTGCTGGAACGTATCATCGTCATGTGATGGCGGAAGGCTACGAGCTGTATGCGAAAATCATCAACGCGTCGCTGCTCACCATCATCACTTACTGCTCGCTTGCTTTTATTTTCAATCTTTCCTTGCCGAGAACCGCGCTTATCGTCGCCCCGATCATTGCATTCTTCCTAGAAGTCATCGCCCGTTGGCAGATGCGTCAGTGGCAGCATCGCAGCCGTCAGAAGGGCGCCTGTAAGTATAAGACCGTGGTGCTTGGTTCTTCCGACGGTATCAATTGTGCGTTGCGCACCATGCGGGACTACTCCAATTGGGGGTATTCGCCGATTGCCGTGTGTCCGATCGAAGCTGACGACAATGAGAAAGACGCTTATGTGGTCACGTCGTTCGAGCCTGATCCTTCCATTGAAGGTGCCGACAAGCTGAAGGTGATTCCGTTCAATGCCGCTTTCCCGCGTACGTGCGAAAGCTTGGGTGCGCAGGAAGTGTATGTTGCCGACGTGCTGTCCCGTGATTCCGAAATGCTGCATGGCATTTCGCTTGCGGTCGAGTCGCTTGGCATGGAGCTTGCGTTGGCTGTTTCCTTGGCTGACGTGAGCGGCCACCGCCTGTACTTGCGTAATACGGCCGAACAGCCGGTATTGCTGGCAAGTTTGCCGCAGTATACGAATACGACGTACGTGATTAAACGCCTGCTGGATATCGTTGGTTCGGCTTTCGCGCTGCTGATTTCCTCGCCGCTGATGTTGGGTACGGCGATCGCCATCAAGCTTGATGACGGTGGTCCGATTTTCTTCTCGCAGCAGCGTATCGGTTTGCATGGCAAGCCGTTTACCATGTATAAATTCCGTTCCATGGTTACCAATGCGGAAGAATTGAAGAAGAAACTTGCCGAAGAAAATGGACAGACCGATCGTTTCATCTTCAAAATGAAGGATGATCCGAGAATTACGAAGGTCGGTCGTTTTATTCGTAAGACTTCGTTGGATGAATTCCCCCAGTTCTTCAACGTTTTGAAGGGCGACATGTCTTTGGTTGGTCCTCGCCCGGCTTTGCCGGAAGAGGTTGCCCGCTATGGTTCCCTTTATTCCACGCGACTGCTGGTTAAGCCTGGTATTACCGGTCCGTGGCAAGTTTCCGGCCGTTCGGATCTTTCGCAGGAGCAGAGCGAATATTTGGACGTTTCCTATATCGAAAATTGGTCTATTGCAGGCGATCTTGCGATTCTCGCAAAAACCGTGCTCGTGGTCTTCCGCGGCACCGGATCTTACTAAATTCCGCAGTACTTTTCGCACGAATCGTCGTGCAAATCAGAGCGCTCCCTCCCGGAGCGCTCTTTTGCTTTCCCACGTGGTGCAGATGGGAAATGTGTTTTTGTGTGGTTGCGACCTCGCTTGTTTGATTGTGGGCTCGCTTGTTTCTTGATGGGAAACAATTATTCGTCATATGTATATTTTTGCAGTTATTGGGATACGTTTATTCGTGTGAGGAATATTGTGATACTCATGTGAAACAGTTTTAACTTATGTGATGAAGTCCACTATAACTAAAGATTGTCTTTTGATATATCTCATATGAGATTTGGATTTTCAAAATAGGTAATTTGCTTTCCTTTGCGCATTGTGAGATAATTAATGCAACGTGGCGCCATGATTTCTGTAACGTTATCCCTCACAGCTGAGGGTGGTCCCACGCACTTCGGTGCGGATTGAAATATGCAACAGAACCTATAAAAGGAAATAATCATGCGTAGTCATGAGAAGCGGGTGAATGTGTGCCCGCGAACGCAAGGTAAGTATTTGGTTTCGGTGGTGCTGACCGCTGTTTTCGCGATCGCGTCGCTGTTTGGAACGCTGCTGTTCTCTGCAGATGCAGTTGCCGATGCCGCCGAATCTCAGGCGGTCGCGCAAGTGGGCAACGCAACCTACGCGAGCGTACAGGAGGCGATCGGCCATACGTCGATGAAGAACGCGACGGTCACATTGCTGACTGACGTTGCGGAAAGCGTTACGATTACGCCTCTGAAAGGCATGCGAAATGTAACGTTTGACTTGAACGGGCATGTGCTGCAAGCCGATGGATCCGGTGGAGCTGCTGGGTTTGCTACGATCACTGTGCCTGCGAACATGCAGCTCACCATTGTCGGCCCGGGAACGGTTGCGGGCGGAACACAGCCTGCAGTCGATTGCCGTGGCGCATTGCGCGTGGAAAGTGGCATGTTCACTTCGGATGCAACGTTGATGCGGTTTGCCGAAACGAATGAGACTTCCGCGCAAGGCAGTTTTTCGGGCGGAACGTTCACCGCGCCGACGCTTTTCAACCTGCTGGATGACGCTAAAAACCTTGGTTATGTGACCGTTCGCGGTGGCGAATACCGGGGCATGATTCCAGCTGGACTGAACACGCTCGCCTTGTTGAGCGGCTCGTTCTCCGACACGTCGAATCTTGCGCCGTACTTGGCTGACTCGCTTGGGCTGATTCCGGACGGCACTAGCGGTGATGGTACGGGTGACGGAATGTTCCATGTCGGCGATCTGGCGATTTCCAGCAAGCAGACTTCGGTGGAATTGGATCCGGCGAGCGGCCTTCAGCGGCTGAGTGCCGACGACCTACTAGAGTTGACGGAAACACAACTGAACGGCATCGCCGACTATCGTCTTGTGGTGGATAGTGGCCAGTTGCAGGCGTTGAACGATCAGATCGATCGCGCAATGCAGGCGATGGAGAAGAGGAAAGCCTTCGAAACCGTGAGCCAGAACATCACCATCACCGCCGTGCGCAATGGTGCGGATGATGTTATAGATACAAACTCGAGTGGGGGAGCGGACCCACAGTTGCGCACCTCCGACCATGATGGCATAAGCACTCAAGTGACGGTAACCATCAAAGCCGTCGCCGAGCCAGAAGAACCAGAAGAACCTGGCAAACCCAGCAATCCAGAAAAGCCAGAGAAGCCGGAAATGCCTCGCTCCGGATCCGCAGTCCAGGCGCTCGCCATCATCTCGCTGCTGCTGGTGATCGCTTCCGCAATCTGCGCATACGCAACGGCCCGTCTGCGGTCGTCGCGTATGCACAACTAGTATTTTCCGCCCCTTTCTTGAGCTGTGCAGACGGGAAATCCGACTTGTGCAGACGCAAAACTGCAAGCAATGCAGACGTAAAACCGCACTTCCGATCATCGAATCCAAATTTCTTCAAATCCAACGGTCGGAAGTGCGGGTTTAGTTTCAGATTTTATGGAATCCGGATCAGCCTTCGTTGGCGGCTGCGTATTCGGTGGCCCAGCCGTCTACGTATGCGGTTTTCACTGCATCCCAGCTACCGGTTCCCTGTGCGTATTCCAGCAGAGCCGATCCAAGATCATTCTTCCACTGCTCGGACGGAATCATGGTATACGTCCACGGAACGGTGTCCTTGCCAGCCTTGAGGGACTCGCAGTAGGCGTCGATCAACGGGTTTTCTGTCTTCATGTCGGAGAAGGTCTTGAATGGTGTGGAGAAGCCCATTTCGCTGGCCAGTGCATTCTTACCGTCATCGGAAGTGATCATCCACTCGAGAAAATCCTTCGTGGCCTGCTTGTCAAGGTCGGACGCCTTGGAGTTGATGCACCAATAGTTTTCGGAACCGGTGGTCAATCCCTGGTTTTCCTCGCCGTCTCCGCCAACATAGATCGGCAACATACCGACGTTGTCGGATTCGACGCCAGCATTGGAAAGGTCGGTCCATGCCCAGGTGCCGTTCTGGTAGAAGACCGCGTCGCCGAAGGCGAATTCGGAGTTGGCGTCATCGCCTGTCTTGGAGCTCAGCTGAGTCGGTTCGACGGTGGAGTCAGTGATATACAGGTCGAAAATATCTTTGAAGTTCTGCAGCGTGGACCCGGTGATCGTTGCCGGCTGTTCGGTGATGCCATCCGCCTTGAATTCGTAGTAAAGCGGCACGCCCGCAAGCTGGGTCTTGAATCTCCAGTCGGAAGACGAGTCGAATCCGGCGGAAGTGAACGCTCCCTTGACGCCGAGATCATCCTTGTGTTTCTGAATGCCGTCAGCTACGGTCTTCAAAGCTTTGAACGAGTTGATATCGTCAACGGACTTAATGGAGGAATCTGAAAGCTCGAAGTATTTGTTCAACAGTTCCTTGTTGTAGATGATGCCATACGATTCAAGCACGTAGGGAACGCCCACAATCTCGTCTCCGTCGGTGAGGGCTACGCTGGAGTCTTCGAGCTGCTTGTACACGGCGGTGTCGGACATATCGTCGCAGTAATCCTTCCAGCGGGCGTAACCGACCGGGCCGTTGACCTGGAACAGGGTTGGCGCTTGGTCTTTGGCCATTTCAGACTTCAGCGTCTGCTCATATGTGCCGGATGCTGCGGTTTCGATGGTCACCTGTACGCCGGTTTCCTTGGTGTAGGTTTCGGCGATGGCTTTCCACTGGTCGGCCGCTTCCGGCTTGAAGTTCAGGTAATACACTTTTCCTTTGGATTCGTCTACACTATTTGACGATCCGCAGGCCGCGAGCGTGGTCACTCCCATGGAAAGCGCCGCTGCGACCGCAAGCGCCTTGGTGATGGTTCTGTTCATGGTTATTTCCTTTCTTTAGCTGAAACTCCACTTTGGGTTTCAGCATTGTTTTTTGGTGTTTTAACCCTTTACTGCGCCGGCTGTGACGCCAGCGATGATGTGCTTTTGGCAGAGCAGATAGAAGATGATGATCGGCACGATGGCGAGCACGAGGCAGGCCATCATGGCACCCATGTCAACGGAACCGTAACTGCCTTTCAGGTATTGCACGGCGATTGAAATGGTCTTGTATTTGCGCAAGTCGAGCGTTAGATATGGCAGGAGGAAGTCGTTCCAAATCCACATGGTCTGCAGAATCGCCACGGAGACGATGGACGGTTTCATCATGGGCATGACGATGGTGAAGAATGTTCGAGGCACGGAAGCGCCGTCGATCATGGCCGCTTCTTCAATCTCAGACGGAATGCCTTTGATCACGCCGGTGAACATGAATACCGAAAGGCCGGCACCGAATCCGAGGTAAAGCACCCACATGCCCCAGGGCGTGTTCAGCTTAAGAGAGTCGGCGATCTTCGAAAGCGGGAACATGATCATCTGGAACGGAATAATCATGTTCAACAGGAACAGGGTATAGAGAGTCTTTGCAGTCCGATTATTCACTCGCACGATCCACCATGCGCACATTGACGTGCAGATGAGGATCAGAGCAACCGCTCCAACGGTGATGAACAGAGTCCATCCGAAGCTCGCTATGAAGTTAGTGCGTTCGATACCGCGTGTATAGTTTTCGATTCCGACAAAGGATTTGCCGGAAGGAATCAAAAATGGATTCCGAGAAATATACGCTTTTTGTTTGAATGAATTGATGAGGACCAAAACGACTGGGAAAATCCAGACCAGCGATAGCAGAGAGAAGAACACCGTCCAGAACGGAGCGTGCTTCATGCGAGTATCGTCCGTTTTCATGCGGAGACCTCCTTGGAAGTGGTGAGCTTGTTCTGTATCAGGGCCACGGCCGCAACAATCAGGAAGAAGATGACCGCCTTGGCCTGGCCGACGCCCTCATAGCCGGTGCGCCCGTAGAAAGTGGTGTAAATATTCAATGCGAGCATTTCCGACGCGCGTGAAGGAGCGCCGTTGGTGAGTGCAAGATTCTGGTCGAACAGTTTGAAACCATTGGTGACGGTCAGGAAAGTGCACACGGTGATGGAAGGCATCATCAGCGGAATGGTCACATGGAATAGTGTTTGACGTGGATTGGCGCCATCCACTTGTGCGGCTTCCATAACATCGCTGGGCAATGATTGCAATCCGGCGATATAGATGATCATCATGTAGCCGATCTGCTGCCAGCACAGCAGTATCACAAGTCCCCAGAAGCCGTATGTTCCGGAATAGGTGATTGACTTGCTCCAATGAGCCAGGACTCCGTTGAGCAGAAGCTGCCAAATATAGCCTAGAATGATGCCGCCGATGAGGTTCGGCATGAAGAAAATGGATCGGAATACGTTCGCTCCGCGGAACGCTTTGGTAAGCATGTAAGCCACTGCGAATGAAGCTACGTTGATGATGATGGTTGTGACTATGGTGAATGCGACGGTGAACCATAAAGAGTGCAGGAAGGTTCCGTCTTCGAATATTTTTGTGTAATTTTTGAAACCTACGAATTTGGCGTCAGACACCGTAGTGAATTCGCAGAAGCTCAAATAAACGCCGATGGCAAATGGTGCCAAAAACCCGACGATAAAAGCCGCAAGAGTGGGAAGCGTGAACAATGCCCACCATTTGCGAATGCTTTTTCCGACCATGGATACCATGCCGTACCCCTTTCTTAAAAAACGAGTGGCCGAGAATATCGATAAGGAGTTGTTGAAAAGCATGGTTTGTGCGATACGTTACGTGATATGTATCGCACAAACCATGATGTGGAAAGGAAGGAAGAAAGTTCCGTTTTATTGAAAGCGGCAAAAGCTAGATGGCGCTCGCGAGAGCGTGATCGTTGCCATTCTTGGCAAATACTGGAATGACATCCAGTGGAGCGTCCACCGTGACTGAGGTGCCTCCGGTATAAGAAGCGCCTGTATGCAGGTCGGTCCAAGATGTCGAAGCGTCACCTGGCAAATATACGGTTCGATTGCGCGCGGAATACTCGACGACCGGAGCAACGAGCAAATCCGGGCCAAACATATACTCGTCAGAGATGCTATGCGCCTTCGCATCTTCAGGGAACTCATAGAAGAGTCCTCGAATCAAAGGCTGCCCATCTTGATGAGCCGAATCGAACAGCTCTCGCGTATATGGGCGCATGCGCTCGCGAATATTGATGTATTTCACCAGCACTTGTTCGATGGCGGTGCCGTAGCTCCAAGGTTCGTTGTCGACTCCGGAGGGGTCGCGAAGGGAACCGTCTGCTGCGGTGATGGTTTCGTCCATTGATCCGTCTGGTTGAATACCCAGACGATAGCCATGATTGCGCATGACGGGGGAGAAGCAGGAGAACTGGCACCAACGTACCAACAGTTCCTTGAACTTCGGATCGTTGACGTCGCCTAGTGCGAAGCCTCCCATGTCGGTGGTGAACCAGGGGATGCCGGCCATGCCCATGTGGATGCCGCAGGTGATCTGTGCCTTAAGGTCTTCGAATGTGGAATGAACGTCGCCGCTCCACACCAAGGAACCGTATTTTTGGGATCCCACCCATGCACATCGCGTGAGATTGACGATGTTTCCTTCGCGGCCCATGGCCATTTGGCCTTCGTAGAATCCGCGGTTGTATTCTCTTGGGTAGATGTTGCCGGTGGCGATGTTCGGGCCGGAATAGTACCGGTAATTGCCGAAATCGTAAGTACCGTATTCGGGTTCCGCTTCGTCCAGCCAGAACGCGTCCACTCCCAGATCGGCGTAGTTGTTCTTGCATTTGTTCCAAACGAATGCTTGCGCTTCGGGATTGGTGGCGTCGTAGAATTGGTTCGGTTCCTGATACATGTTGGCTATATCGATGCCGTGTTCGGCTGAAACCAGCAGACCGTTTTCAAGCATGTGCTCGTAGTTTTCCGAACGCAGTGAGATTTGAGGCCATACGGATACCATGACTTTGATTCCCATGCTGTGCAGTTCCTCGCACATGGCTTTGGGATTCGGCCAGAATTCTTCTTCGAAACGGAAGTCACCCATATGCGGCCAGTGGAAGAAGTCGATGACCAGCACGTCGATGGGTATGTTTCGGCGCTTGAATTCCTTGGCTACTTCCAGAACCTGGCTTTGGTTCCAGTAGCGGAGTTTGCACTGCCAGAATCCCAATCCCCATTCCGGCATTTTCGGTGCGTGCCCTGTGGCGTCGGCGTAGTGGCGTTCGATTTCGGCTGGCTCATTTCCCGCGGTCACCCAGTAGTCAAGCTGCCGTGAGGATTCAGCGACCCACCGCGTGCGGTTTTTGCTGAATTCGGCGGTGCCGATGGCGGGGTTGTTCCAGAGGAATCCGTAGCCGGCTGACGATACCACGAAGGGGATTGATGCTTGGGAATTGCGGTGCGCAAGTTCGAAGGAGCATCCTTTGAGATCCATGTAGGATTGCTGGTATTCGCCCATACCGTAAAGATGCTCATTTTCGGGGGATAGGAATGTCGCTTCGATCCGTTGATTGCCGCCGTCCGTTGGGCTGAACTTGCGTGCGTGCAGTTTCAGGGCGCCGTGCTGCGGCATTTCCTGGAAGAGTTCGGTTCCGTCTGCTTTGCTGAAAGACAGTTCGCAGAGGCTTTCGGTATGGCCTGCTCCTGCGTTGCCTTCTTTGAACGCGTGTGCGGTGACGGTTATGTTGCCGTTGGTGAGCGTTGCCAAGCTTTGGTCTTCGCTGATTTCGACGCGGACTGCTTGGCCGGGTTCATGATGTTCGCCCAGTAGGCCCCAGTTTTGTTCGGAGATCGGCATTTTCTTTGAGGATCGGATTCTGACGCTATCCGTTCCCCACGGTTCGATGCGGAGTGTTTCGCCTTCTCCTCGCCATTCGAGGATTGAGCCTTCGGATGTAAAGGTCACTGGTTAACTCCTAACTGATATGTGGTCTTGACTTCTCTGTCTTTTCTGTCTTTGGTTCACAACTTTGGTGAACCGGTTCACACTGATAATATAACGCATTGTGATGACTATGTCAAACCATTTGATGAACCGGTTCTACGTCAGAGTGTCGTTAACGATAACGGTAAAACAAAAGCTTGGTTAGAGCTTAATCAGAGGCTCTTTACCGAATGCTGCCTGATCAAAGGCTGGCTGACAAGTCTGGTTACGGAAGGCGCATTCGGATTATCGATGCGCCGAACAAGCGTATCGACTGCCTCTTGGGCCACGGCGGGAAGGTTGATGTCGATGGCTGTGTAGGGAATGCGCATCTGCTCGCGGAGCACGTCGGGAACGACTACTGCCACTGACAGATCTTCCGGTACCTGCATGCCGAGTTCTGTGAAAGTCTGCGGAGCGGAAATGACTGCATTGTCATCGTCGATGATCAGGCCGGTTATATTCGGGAATCGATTCAAGGTTGAACGAAGCCGTTCGGATGGAGCAAGATCCCAATCCTCCGGGGAGGCTACGTGCAAGGTGATTCCTTTGTCGGAAGCCTCGCGAACCACGCTTTGCCGGAACCGGACGGCAAAGTTTGAGCCGCCGTTTTCGGTGCCTTCAGGGGTGTGGAGCAATGCTATTTCCTGATGATGCTGTTCTGTGAACAAGTCGATGAGCTCATGGGCGGCACGTTCAAAATCCGTATCGACCTCATCGAGACCCATTGGATTTTCTGGAATGCCGAGGAGCACGGTCGGAACCTCGGATTCCACTGCTTCGGGGATGCGAGGGTCGGCTCGGTCAATATCCATGAGAATCAGCCCATCGACCTTGCGGGAATTGGCTATATCTCTGATGCCCTGCATACCATTATGGTGACTGAGCAAAAGCAGGTCATACCCTTGTTTTCGCGCGCAATCCGATAGCTCGCACAGGTATGCGCCACGTGTCAAAGACACTTTCATGTTGTCGTCGGCGTTCACTTGCAGACCGATGGTCATGGTTTTCGATGTGGACAAGGCCCGTGCCGTATGGTTTACCGTGTAGCCAAGTTTGCGCATGGCTTGACGGACACGGTCGGCTGTGTCTTTCGATATGCGTGGATTGTTGGAAATCACATACGACACCGTCGTCTTGGAAACTCCAGCTTCATGAGCTACATCAGTAATCGTCACCACAATTCCCACTATAGCGGGTCGGCTGGGGGTATCGCTAGAAAGTCCTCCCATGGGTGCGTTTTATTAGCGGCGAGGCCAAAGCGCGATTCATCCTGCGTCATGAGCGTCCAGTTTTGCTTGGAATTCTGTCCATCGTTGGAGTCTCTCGTTGTCATTGATGAGTTGGCTTATTTGGATGCATAATGTTGCCAGGTCTCGTCTGACGTCTGTGGTGTCATGCAGGTGGCATTCTTGGCCGTTAATTTGCCAAATCAAAGCACTGTAGATTGTTCTGCTGTCTTTCGACGTGTTGTACAAGTGGCGTAGGTAGTTGTCTGCAGTGCGTAGGGCGGATTCGAAATCGTGTTGCAGGTACTGGCAACAGCACAAGTTGTATGTGGAGAGAGCGGCAAAACGAAAGCCACGTATCTGAGCACTGTGAATGATACTTTCCGCTTTATTGGGCGAATCTGGGATTAAGCAGAACCCCTTCGAGTTTAGCGCATTGCTGCTTTGAGGGTGCATTGATAGGTAGAAATCGAATAGCGCGGCTGCGTCTCGGTAACAACCGTCCTTCAAGTATTGTTTAGAGAACTCGAAAAACTGTTCAAACGACACCTGATCGGTAGTGTTTGTTGACAAAACTGCACGTTCCGCAATGACGGCATTCAGGTCGTTTTCGTTGATGTTTACCGGCTCAAGCGCTTTTTGGGAGAATGCGTCAACGCCGTCTCCATGGATAAAGCGGTATTCCATATGCAGTGAGGTGGTGCTCCATCGGCGAAGTTCCCCACAAAGGTATCGATCGCATAGCCAAAGGTAGGGAGAGGCTACGGATTCATCTTCTTTCTTTTGCAGATTGAGACTATTCCAGACGTCAACAGTTGGCGGGTTTAGGGTGATGAGATCTTCAATTCGTGCAGTTGATGCCCAAATCCTGAATCTGTGAAGAAAATCTTTAAAACGAGCCATGGACTCGCTTATACTGGCTGAGTCTCCATCGTCTCTGAGTTGCAGACATTTCTTCCATCTGCCTACTTTTTCATCTGAAGTGTTGTACTGGTCCTTCATATTTAAGACGAGCGGCAGTAAGGGAAGTGCGAGTTCGTCAACCATTCCGTACCGGATTATCCAGTCGGCGGATATTCCGTACTTTTCTATGGTTCGCAATGCTCGATTAACGCTATCGCATCGTTGTTTTTCTTCTTCAGTGTCTTCGCAAATGGGGTGAATGAGAAGGCTTAAGAGAGTTTTGAAAAGATTACTGAGGTTCAATTCAAGGTGTGAGGAAAGAGGGGCTTCTTTCTTATCGCCTTCAGTCATCTTTCCTCCTATGCGAGACGGTGTCTTTATATTATGTAATATATTATGTATAATCTTGTCACAAGATTATACATAATATAAACAGTGTATGGCGAGGGAGTTTTACATGAGCAGTTTTCTGGTATCGGATCTCGCGAAACAAAGAACAGAAGTGTTGAAAGCTGCGAGGCAGGGCGGTGCCATCATCAGGGACAACAAGGGGCCTGAGCTGGTTATGCTTCCGAATAGCAGACTGGTGAATCTTGAACTTCACAAGGATTGGTCGCTGAAACTGGAGCGTCTTCGGTACATTCTTCAATCGGAAAGTCGTCCAGATGTGGCAGGCTGGGGCGACCTTGCGTGGTTGAGAGTGTTTGACGATGAAGATCTCAACTGCTTCTGTGAGGAACTCTCTGATGAGCTGGTGATTGATGCTTCGAAAGAGGATTATTCGGGGCTGGAAGAACTTTTAAGTGATTGGAAAGCTACCGCTGGGCAGTTGGAAGACCCTCTAAGGAGGAAAATACTGCTGTCTCCGGGGCTTGATCGGGATGATTTTGCTGAAGCTCGTGATCCGAAAGCCATGGAGGAGATCGAGTGATGAATTCAGCATATGAGCCCATGGAGCCTGCTAGGCGTCCGGGTGGAAAGCCTGAGGAAAAGCCGTGCTACAGGGTGCTGGTCCATAGGAAATATGAGTCAGCTTGGGAGCAGATTGTTGAACGTGTTGGAATTCAACAGGCACAACAATTTTGGGATCATGTTGCCAAAACTCCAGGAATGAAGGACCCTATCGCAAGTACTCGCCCTTTAAAGGGAAAGGCGGGAGCTCCCAAGGAGAAAGGGTTTTCAAAGACCATACATTATGAACTGTCCAGTATGGCGCGAATCGATTATCAGTATTGCGATTCTTATCGGACAAAAACCGATGGCGATGCTCATAAGGTTGTGTTCATATTGGCTATCGATTATTCCTCCCACTGATGTGGAATAAAGGTGTTTCGTATCTGATTTCTTGATTTTGGGTGGATGTCGCGTTCTGTTTGTTTGAGTCCTTCTATGGTCGTCGCGTCTACACAACTCTCTCTAGTGCAGTGAAAACTGAGTTGTGTAGACGCTAAGTCTCATTTCCAATTACCGAATCTGTATTTCTTCGGTTCGACGGTCGGGATACGGTTCACTTTCGGAGAGCCGTTTCATGTCTGAGCTCCGCGGCTATTCTTTTGGGACTGAACCTAGAATAAGAGGTCCATTCCCCACGGGGCTGGATGTGAAAAAGCCGCCGGCGATTAACGATTTACCGGAGCCATTGTGCCTAGATATTTCCAAATACTCCGGATGCTCAGCCAAGCATCTCTCCAGATCAGTAATCGTGCAGACGACAGTGTCAGGCCATGTCGATGCAGGAACTTTATCTTTCCTGAAATCACTGATAGTACGGTCTCTACGACCGAAAACGAGCTTTCCGTCATTGGTTTTTGCCAGCAATGAAAGCTCGCCTGTATTGGATTGATTCCTTTTCATGTCTCCCGCAACGTAAATACAGGCCTTGTTGTCAACGTCATTTAGCTTTGCCTGCAATTCATTTGCGGTCAATCTTGCTTCGGTCTGGGTATGCTCTTCAGCATATCGAGACAGGCAATTAGTCCCTATTGTTTCTGAAATCTCTTGCCATTTCACTAATCTGTTAAACCGTTCTCGCTTTTGTTCGTCCATGAAAGCATCAACAACGTGAAGGGAGCATTTGTTCGGAGCACAAGCATTCCGGATGAGCTCATTAACCACATAATCGGTTTCCGGCATTGAGTAGCCCATGATGGTCAGGCTTTCCGCTTGCTTCAATGCATCATATGCCGAACGCCAAAGCAGACGGTCAAACCCGTTTCCGTAGAATGACGCTTTGTTGCTGGACGGGGGAATGAGAAATCGGTCCATTCCCGTCACAGCCAGCTTTTCGTTTTCCCTCGCGTCAAGCTTGTTCTGAGAAACTGTTTCGTCATATTCTCTTTCTTCCCGAATTCGTTTCAAGATCACTTCGCCGTCATTGCCGTAGCTGTACCAGTTTAGGGAACCGTGCGGCTTGATGATCTGCATGCTATTCCTGCATGGGAGGTTTTCGGAGAAATCAATCCACCTTGTCATGGACGCAGCCTCGGGTCGTGGATACACTACCTCATCGCTTACGATCTGTTTAGCTCGAGCCCCAATGCTCCACAGCAATGCTGGACGCTCCGTGTTGATCGCCATTTCCAACAACGTGTCATAGTTGAACGTAATTATGATTGCGCGCTCATATGCCCATAGATTCACCAGTTGTCGGAGCCAGAGCGGGCATTCCTGCTTACAGCTTTTCACTACGTCATCGTCTAGAACACTGCCGATGGCGTCGATTATCTCCATCGCTTCCGCTCGGCGACGCATGTTCTCATGGTCAGGCAGAAACGGCATATCCTGAGTGCGCATGGACAGCCACTGCTCAAAGGATTCGCCCTCCCTGAACGAAATACTTTCACGGGAAGCCTTGGGCAGCAGGTTCAAAGCTTGCTGCCCAAGAGCGTTCAGCAGTGGCATTTCGTTACAGATTGCCTTGGAGAATCCTGCGCCCAGAATATAAACAGGACGGTGGTCGGTTATGTCTTCTTCACCTGCAGTCATGCCATAGATTTTATAGTAAACAGCCACTTAAGGTCGCGTACTGCAGTTCCCTCCATATCCGTCATATATCGGCGAAGATGCCAGCAAATCGAGCTATACTATGTCGCCGCTTAATTTGGGACGGTGCGCATCTGTCGTCAACGAGGCCTGCGATTCTGTCGATGGCTGTAGGCCGGCTTTGGGGCAGGTCTTTCCGAATGGATAGAATCCCCTATGAGGGGGATGTTGGAAAGAGAAGAAAAAACGAAGGAGAGATGATTATGGGCTCAAAGACCACGGCCTCCCATAAAGCCGTCCCGCCGACCCGAATTTCAAATGGAGGCGTAATTCCAGCATAGAACTGCTGCGCATCGTTGCAATGTTCATGATTCTTGCCCACCATTTCGTCGTCCATAACGGCTATGACGTCAAGAATCTTTCACTGGGACCTGAGAGGATCTTCTTTCAGCTCGTCATGCAGGGTGGTGGCAAAGTGGGCGTCGTCATCTTCTTCACCATCTCCGCGTGGTTCTTCCTCGACAAGGAACAGACCATCAAATCGAACCTCAAGCGCATATGGATTTTGGAACGCGAAGTGCTGTTCTGGAGCCTTGCGCTCATGGCATTCTTTCTGGTTTTCGACCGTGCTGACTTCGGTATGAAAACGATCGTTCGCAGCGTCGCGCCGACCATTATGGGAATGTGGTGGTATGTTACCGCATACGCCACCTTCCTCGCCCTGCTGCCGTTCCTTTCCAAGGGGCTACGCGCCGTTCGGCGAACACATGCATTACGCGCTTGCCATAACGGTGCTGGCGATCTGGGGACTGACAAGCTTCATTCCCGGAACTTCTGGAGTGAACGATAGCGTGTTCGGCTTCATCTACCTATTCATCCTCATCTCCGCGCACAAGTGGTACATGAAGCCGTTCACGCTCAAACAGACTTGGCTGATGACCGGAACCGGACTGGGATTCTTCCTCTTGTACACATGCGCTTCCGTTATGTTATCGTTGTTCGGAATCGATAAGGGCATCTTCATCGCCGGATCGTTCAAGCTGCCCGTCATCATGGTGGGCTTCGACATGTTTCTACTGTTCGACCGGCTTTCCTTCCGCAGCCGGATCATCAACCGCATAGCCCGGTCCGCATTCGCGGTTTACCTGATCACCGATTATCCCGCCACGAGAACATTGCTTTGGAAGCACCTGTTCGTGCTGGAGAACCTTTATCAGCAGCCTTTCGCCATTCTGCAAATCCTCGGCATCCTGTTGACGATCTATTTAGTGTCTGCACTCTGATTGACTTCATGCGTCAAGGACTGTTTGCGGTGACCGTAAACCGCAACCGTGGCCGCCGGTTCGAACTGGTTTGGGACGGAATCGAAAAGCAAATCAAACATCTGCAGGAAGGGCGAACGCTTAGCTGAGCTTGCTAGTGGTGTCAGTGCGGCAAATCATCTGTCACATTGACACCACCATTGCGGATGAATGCAATCAACGGGCAAAGCGAAATCGAGATGCCGACTTCTTACAGGTATCACAACGACAAAGCGACGTTCCATCGCAACTATGATGCCAACCGCAAATGTTCTCCCATCATGCCCTTGCCTTGCCTTGCGAAGCCAGATTGTGACGGGAACTGCCGATTAACACGGGAGCAAACCTGCCCATAATGAGATGAACAGTAACGCAGATAGCTACAGTGACAACAGTCACCAGCATCGCATATACAAGATTCGCTCGCAATGCATCTGTATTCATCCCAAGAATTTTCGCCATAACAAAAATCAGCACTCGTTTCACCGGTTCATGCACGCACATGATGGTAAGCGACGCCCTGCCAAGGAACTGCAGCAGCCGGTAGTCGATAGCAACGCAAAGCATGAGCGACGATATAAAACCAAGCAATGCTGCACATAGCATCCAAAATGGATTGCTGGTACTTGCGTCATTGAGGTTGACGCTTAGTCCGGTCAACTCATCGAATACCCTCAGCAGGCCAAGTCCTGCCATACCGATAGCAGCATAGACAGCATGCAACGATGCCTTCGGCTTGGATTTCCGCATGCATGGCATGAGAAAACGACTCAGCAAGTAGCCAATGCAATAGAACAGCATGGAGAAAGGCAGGATATCAAGAGCCCAAGGAAGGCGGAGCCGATCAATCGGCAGATCGAAGGAATGCATGGCAATGATTGAGAGAAAGCTGACCGTGGCAAGCGTCGCGGCAACAGCCCAATCATACCGGATCGCTCTCTTTGATTTGACGAAGGTAAAGATTCCAAGGAACAACATCTCCGTGACAAACAGACAAGGCAGGAACCAAAGCGCCGCATTCTGCGGGTAATTATCGCTACCTGCGCGAGCGAGAACAATATTTGCCAGCGCATTCGGAACAGATCCTTCGTCTCCCCTGAGACGTCGCTCGATAAGAGCCCAATACGCAAGAGTCACCGTTCCGAAGAACACGTATGGCACGAGTAGCCTTATCGCTTTCCTCTTGAATGAATCCAGAAACTGCCTTTCGTGAAACAGCATTCCTGAAATGATGAAGAACAATGGCATATGGAATGAAAAAATCCACGACACCAGACCAGCAGACCATGATGTGTGTCCCAAAACAACTAGTAGTATGCCGAAGCCTCGTAGCGAATCGAGTGCAGCCAGCCTAGAACTTTATGCCATAGTATAATCTCCTCATTTACTTTCTTTTCTTTACAAAACACAATACATCATTATCCAAGCATTATTCAAAAACTTCGTTGAGGCAAAATCCCATACTGTAATTAAACTCCCCGCTTCTCAATCTAAAAGCATCGCAACCAACGGTCACATTAACTTATCATATAGCGAAATGGTATGGTAAAATACCATTTCCATTAACTGCCAATGTGTGTAGGAACATGAAAAAACAAAAAGATAAATATAATATCTTTATAAGCATTTTATTTTTTTCTGTAATATAGTATTCAATATAGTACGGTATGCTAAGAAAATTAAGCAAATAAAACAATGCAGAAACTCTCTGACCTAGTGGTATAAACAGGCCAATCATAATAGCTATGGATCCTATGAAATGTAAATTTCTAAAAATATTAAACCAATGATCATCCTCTTTAGATTCCGTAAACAAATAAACAAAGAAGAAACCTACAAATAGTAAAGATGATAATGAAAATGCTTTGCTGGGATCTGGCCAGTAGCCGGATATATAATTCTCATACTTTGTCCCTTTGAGCAAAATGCCAATAACTGCAACGAAAGTAGGTACGAGAACAGCCGAAGCGAAAAAAAGGGACAAATATATTTTTTTGTCAAGCTTTAGATAGAGGAGAGTGATAACAACAAAATAAATTAGAGCGGAATAGTGAAAACCTACCGCTATCGCAACCAAGAAAAAAGCTGCAAAAAGACTCTGTAATCGTTTTTTGCCATCCATATTTCTTTCAACAAACAATAATGCGCAACAGAATAGTGCGGTAGCTATTGTCTGGCGAACCACATTAAATGAGTATAAGAAATACCCACCACACAAAAAAGAAACAGTCAGTAGAACTTTCGAACATGGCATATTATATATAACAATATATATTAAACCTATGAATATAAAGCTTGTAATAATAAATATAGACTGATACCAACTACCTGCAAAATCAATGCATAGCTTGTTAAGCCATAGAAATATTGGCTCCATTGGTGGAGGTGTGCCATTATATATCTGTTTATAAGTTGGAACATATGTAAAAAAATAATCTGTTCCAACTCCATATCGGAATCCAGATATTGTAAATAAAATCAAAAAAACAATAGCAAAAGGTAAAACCTCTGCTTTTTTATTTAATTTATCTGCAACACATACCAAAAGTATGCAGCAGAAAACAGATGTTATATAAATAAACATTCTTTTCCTTATTTTGATGTTTTATATTCACAAAAAGGGGTTTTGTTCAAGAAAATTCATCCCATAGAACAAACAACATAGCCAGTTGATCAAATACGACTAACGCTTCATAAACCATTGCCATACATGTCTAAAGACATCTGCCCTTGAGACATGTATGGCAGACCAGACGCAAACAGAGCTCCGTAAGCCACGGCCAATCCGCGAAACCTCTTCATCATCAATAAAGTTCGGTTTGGATGACGAAGAATTACATATGCAGTAAGTAGCAAATTCAGCGTCAATGGCAATCCGGCAACTTGCGCCCCAGCTTTGAGCAATGATGTAGTGACGAAAACAGAGAGTGCATCCATGGAAGACTCCTTGCTGATTATGCGACTATCTGATCACGCAGATGCAAGTACGCGAACGGGAATATCAGTCTGTGGTTACTGCAAGACCGAGGTAATATCTGAGCCTTGGAATCGAGTGGACCGACAGGTACGTGTTTCGTCCAAGAAATGTCCAACTTCGATATACATGACGGGTACTTCGTTATCAGGCAAATGCAAAAGTTTGCGGGTTTTCTTTTCTGCAGTTGCCGTAAACATGGTATTGAGCGGACAAGCTCCAATTCCCAAAGATTCCAAAGATAATAGTAGTGACATTCCGAACAGGCCACCGTCGGTATATCCCTCATTGCGCTCATAAGATGTCATAAACGCGCGCAAGTCAGAAGTAATCATCAGCAATGCGGGAGGGGCTGGATATCCATTAACACCACCTTGAATGTGCAATGCCTGTGCGATAACTTCCTTGTCGAGAATGACATGCACTCTGGTGGGTTGCCTGTTACACACTGATGGAGTGCGCATGGCCATCTGAATTGCCTGGTTAAGTTCGTCTAGGGATACCGGCTCATCAGCAAATTCACGAACTGAATGTCTATTTTCACTTAACGCAGCAAAGGAAAGTTCTTTGTTATTGAGCTTGTCACTTTTACGGATAGAAATGCTTCCACCATCGTTTGATTCGGCATTCATAATGCGTTGCCACTGATCTGTAGTGAATAACGATTGCTGCCAAGAAATATCTTTCTCCGCATCGAGATGACGCTGCATGTACTCATGAAGCGCAGCAAGACTTTCTTTGTACACAGTGTTATTAGCGAAATTCAGATCTGCTTGTTCCAGACGTGTAAGCAGGGTCGGAAGCTCGTTAAAAACTTTTTTCCCAAACCCATAGCGAAAATTGTGATGGCTCAGACCCTTTTCAATTTGATGGCTGAGAAACATCACTCGTGTCTCGATTCTTACTCGTTCATGGGGCATAATGCGAGAGTAGCTACGATTAAACCGCTTGGCTTGTGCCCACGAATCTTGATATAGATGAATGCTTTGACGCAGATTCTTGAGAGGAGCGATAAGCGGTTTTGGCATCCACTGTTCTACAGTGCTCTTCCAATTCATAATGACATTCCTTTGGACTCTTGATTAATGCTGATTCAGTGGTTCCGATACGCTGCTGTGTAAATAAGCTAATGACTGTTTACGTAATGAAGCGAGTAGAGTATTCGGCTGCGTATAGTCGATGTGGTTGCTCAGCAGGTCGCCACTGGTAACATGTCTGTCTTTTAACGCCAGCGAATCCAGCAGGTCGAGCATGCGTGAATTTGTGGTCTGCTTAACTGTAAAGAAGTGGAATGGTTTGTTGTACACAATAGAGAACACAGTGCCATGGAATGAATTTGTCACCACGGCTTTCGCATTGCGAATCAGGTTCACAAAAGTGTTAGGGGAAGCATTCCAAAAATAACGGTCCTGATCAAGTGTGTAATCTTCGATGGCAGTACCGATGGTATAGACTTTCACGCCTAGCTTCTTGGCAAGCCGACGTGCATAAGCGTATACATCTTTCTGGCGGTTATAGCCATACACCAGTACGTAATCTTCAGTAGGAGTGAAATCGCTGGCATCGGCGATTACGTTCCAATCATCCTTCGCAAGCAGAAATACTGGGTCAATGACGGATTGAACATTACTAATGCCGAGATCTTCAAGCATGGGCACCGACGACGGTTCGCGCACAGACACGGCATCGAAATCGGAAATCAGTCTACGATAACGATCCTTCTGATCGTCAGGAATTTCAGGCATGGCAATGCTGGCAGCATACGCTACTTTGCGAGCGCCCGCAGGCGCAAATGACAGGAAGAACGCATCATCTTTACCATTAAGCTTGTTCTTACAGTTCCAAATTTGGTCGCTGCCACAAATATAGACGTCGGATTGGGGGGTGTCAGCCTCAATCTCGGCAAGCGTACGGTAAGTTTTGGCGCTCATAGGTATGTAGTCCTCAAGGAATTTGCCGAACACTTTGCGCCCCTTGACCAAATCAGGGAAGCGTACGATGGCGCGAAGCATGCGAATAGGCAGCGGCCGCGTAGACGTGTAGTAGTATTTGGGGTTGTAATCCAGCACCTTGGCGTCCACACCCATCTTGCGTAGAGCGGTGTTCAAGCCGTAAGTTTGCAGAACAGCGCCATAATTAGTTGGTCTGCTGCAGGTAATGGTGTAAGAAGTAATTGAGTCTTTCATAGAAGCCTCTTTCTCTGTGCTAGCTGTTAAGAATTTGATTCAACGTATTTGAGGAATGCCTCATAGCTGCTAAACATAGGTTCGCTTTGAACAAACGCTTGCTGTGAACGTTCGGTATTGTTATCAAGCTGGAAAACCTTTTGGAATACCTCATCCAGCTGAGTGTTCCTAGGCTCAAACAGCCAGAAGAATTCCCGAAGTAGCTTTTTTGGCGGCCGCTTTCCATATGTCTGCTCGTACTCACGTACTAATAACACGGCTTCATTTAATTGAAGTTTGCGGCGTTTGTCGATATACGCTTCCAAGGAAGAGATTTTCTTTGCCGGAGCACCGGCATATACAGCGTTCCCATCCAAACGGCCTGTCACCACGCTGCCAGCTCCGATGATGGTGTTGTCTCCGATCTCAGCTCCTTTGAGAATCAACGACTTCTGACCGACAAAAACATTATTGCCAATACGAACCGTTCCGCATGATCCCAGCACTTCACCCGTAAGGCGTTGTATTACTGCCCAGCTATAGTCATGCTGCAAAATAGAGCAATCTGCGGTGATATGTACGTTATCGCCGATTTCAATCATCCAAGGTCTCTGAGTATCGATTCTGATGGACCATGGCGTATATAGATGCACATGCTGTCCCACGTGTACTCCCTGGCTTCGGAGCCATGATATGTATTGCTCCGATGAAGCCTTGTGGCCATAAACTAACCGCATCGCAAGTTGTTTAATGCTCATTTTTCACTTGCTCCGTTCCGGATGAATACGTTTATGAAGTAAGAAAAACACGCCATAAAGCGTTGGAGAGATGGCCATGAGTTTGAGCTGCAGGCGACGCCCACGAGGGAGCGTCACGGATTCAGTAACAGCTTTCATGTTTTGATTGACGAAAGTGCGAGTGTCTTCTGCGAAATCTCGCCATTGCTGTTCTTTAGCATGCCCCGTGACAAGAGCCTGATCATAAAGGCTCACCATACTTCTCATTTGTCCATACAACGCAAAAGGAAGCTGTTCGGGGAATTTTTGATGTACCAGTTTCACCATGTTTTTGGTAGCTTCGTAACCAGCAAAATTGAAATTTGTGCTCGTGTTAGAAAGGCTTCCCGCAACTTGTCGATAATGGTACTGCGGCGTTGAATCAAAAGTAGTTCGTACGCTCGCTGCAAGTATATCGTAGGTGAATTGCCAATCTTCGCCAGTGCACCCTTCCGGGAAACGAATATTTCCTAGAGTGGAACGTTTGATGAGCTTGCTCCAAGCAGAGATTGTCGAATAACCTGGCAGATTAATGTATTTAAAGGATTCCGAAGTGGTCATTACCAGATGTAAATCAGGATGATAAAGATATATTTGTCGTCCGTTAGGATATTCCAAGACACCGGTGATCATGGAGGTATCAGCGTTTTCTTTGGCGAGAGAACGATATAGGACTTCATACATAGTCGGTTCTAACCAATCATCAGAATCAACGAAACCGATAAGCTCTCCGGTGCTGATTCTGATTCCGCTATTTCGAGCGGCACCTAATCCTCGGTTCTCCTGATGAATGACACGGATCCTGCAATCTCTTGCCGCCCAAGCATCACACATATCAGGGCAAGCGTCCGGAGAGCCATCATCGACCAGAATGATTTCCAAATTTCGATACGTTTGGTCGACGATTGACTGTATACAACGGTCAAGATAGCGCTCAACCTTGTACACAGGAACAATCACTGAAATCAGGGGGAGATCTTCAGTTCGGGTTTTCTCAGGCATGGCAGATGGATTAGTACTCATGCTGTGTACTTCCTCCTTGTGAATATCAGAGTAATAAGAGGCTTAAGTTCATAACATTGCACGAATGCAATAAGCAGCAGACAAATCGATGACCAGAATAGATAATGGCTACATTGATTCGAGGTCACCAAGGACTGGACAGTAAGCAGCGTCATGGTAATGGCCGTAGGAATCGGCCTCATATTGATGGTCATCAGACGACGCACATCAATCACACGAATCACGAAAATCACCAAGCTACCGACAAACACGCCGAATGCAGCAGCTGAAATACCCCAGTCATGTACGAGGACAGCGGTAAATGCGAGGCATGCTACGGCTCCCACAACTGTTGCCACAAGTAACGGCTTTGTACGCATATAAGCCTGATAAATCGTGCCAAGAAAGTTGTTGATAGCACTAAGATAAAAGGCAAGCACAAGAATGGATATAAGAGGCCATGCCGAGTAAAACTGGCGCTGCATAAGCACCCTAGCGATGAACGGAGAGAGTGTGATTACCAATGCGCTTCCTACCGACATCAGGGCATGGTACACACGCCAGATTACATCATAGAAATGCTTGAGCCCAGAGCTCTTAAACTCTTGGAACGCGGAAAGCTGCCAAGCCTGTTGAACAATCTGTTGAAGCACATTAAGCAAATTAGGAATCTTTGAAGCTGCAGCATACAAACCAGAAGCGGAAATACCCAGTACACCTGTAATAATGAAACGACTAACCGTCGTCTGAATCTGGTTGCACAATGAATTCGGAGCCAATGGCAGCGAGTAGCGCCAAAGCTGCTTACGAAGAGACGCGTTGTTTCGCCATACTGTAAAATCGATAAACTGATACTGCTTACCGGCGAAAAGATATACCAGGATCGCTGAACCATTGCCTACGATATAAGAGTAGAAATACCCCATAAGACCGAGATTCATTCCGGCAATCAACGCATAAGCAAGCACGCCCATAATAAGCGCAGACAATATTGAGGCGTAAGCAATGAGTTTCATCTGATCCATAGCCCTAGCGACAGTACCCATCACAGAGGGAAAACACAACGCCGCATAGGACAACAAGAACCAAATTTTATATCTACCTAATCCACCAAAAATAGGCAAATCAAATACTGGCAGAATAATTGCCAAAAGCACACAGCTTGCCAACATGACCAGCATGGTTTCGGTAATATAAAACGCGGCTTTTGACTTATCATCAAGCGTAAAACGGAGCATGCCCTCGCTGATGAGCAGAGTTAGTACAGGGAATAATGTGGTCACCATGATGGTAGCCATGTCCATGATGCCGTATTCCTCTGTAGATAGGTACAGGGTATACAACGGCATCAGTATGAATGCCATCAGTTTGGTGGCTACTGCGCTGAGTCCGAAGATGCCGACATTGACTAGCAGATTCTTGTACTTACCCACGTAGTCACCTCAGACGAATGGCTAATTGTGCCATGTATGTTTCTTTATTGAATTCGGAACGTAATGCTGTTTTATGCGCGCCCATGGCATCACGTTCGTCGGAGTCTCGAGCAATCTTTGTCATAGCATCAGCAAGCTGGTCAACAAGTTGATCGCCACGCTCAAGGATGATGGCTGACTGCCCATCGGCGTATTCGGGGATGCCTCCGGAACGAGTGGTGATGAGCGGCTTACCAGAAACCAAGCTTTCGATTACCGCGAGGGGTGCTGGATCGTCCCAAATTGACGGCAATACGCATATATCGGCCATGGCATAAATAGCTGGCATATCTTCGTAATCCACAAAGCCAGTGAAGATGATTCGATCCTTCACAACAGGATTTGAAGCTAAATCGCGAAGTTTCTGTTCAAATGGACTCACGATATTCGAATTAAAGAAGAAAGCTCCGGCAACAACCAGCTTGGCATTGGGAACTTTCTGCGCTACTTCAGTAAACGCTTTCAATAGTTCTTCAGCGCCTTTTTCCGGAGTAAGACGCCCGGAAAACAGGAAAACAATATCATTCTCGGCTATATTGAATTTCTTTCGAAATTCAATCGCCTTGCTATTAGCCTCCTCCGAACCAAACCGGCTTGTGTCGACGCCATTACGCCATACAGCTTTCTGATCTTCGCGCAGACCAGGCTCACCATGCTCTCTTAAATACGTGTCAAGCGTGCCAACAATATATTTGGAAACTCCAAGTACTTTTTTGACTTTGGAAATCTCTTTAATGCAGCCGAAATCATTAAGAACTTCGTTATGCAGGTGGTAATACACTTTTCCCGCATATCGCTCGGAATTACCGTGCTTCTGCATGGTCATGAACAATGTTGCGTGGTTTTCGATCATTATCTTGTCGAAAGCTGGGCCGCCATTCTTTGCGGGCTGTGCGAGCTTCTTGGAAACCTTGTTGATATACCACAGGCGTTGTGCAATATACCGATAGCTCATGAGCTTCTTTTTGTGGAGCACATGCTTGGCTGCCCAATAAATGCAACGATCCGCCGCGCGAACCAGCAATGGCGTCTTGATAAAGCAGAAATCAGTATACTTGAAATTACCTTCACCCACGATCTGATCTACGCCGGGTGCCCAAGAAGAAAAAACAGTGAAATCAAAATTCGGAGTCTTCTCATTCTCCTGAACCATCATCATGTCCAATGCTTCGACAGCTCCGCCGAGAACATTCGGTACTGGCAAATAGCCTGAAGTGATTACAGCAACGCGAGGATTCACAGCGTTTCCTCCCATCCATTCGCGCTTTCCGCACTGCTTACGTACAGAGAGGTCAGACGATTCGCACTGGCTGAAATGTCATATTTTTCAGCACATGTGTTTGATGTTTCAATCTGCCGATTCGCTGTTTGCGAGGAAATGTTGAGTACAGTTGAAATCCAAGAAGATTTATTTTCCAAGCTTATGAAAGATGTTTTTCTGGAAATATCGGCTTCGTGCGGAACCTGATCGCTGAGGACACAGGGGCATCCGGCGACCTGGGCTTCGATGGCGACCATGCCGAGACCTTCATAACGGCTCGGCAGACAGAAAGCATCGAACGCCTGGTAAAGGTGGTTGACGTCCGTGCGCTGGCCCAAGAACAGAATGTGGTCACCAATGCCGAGTTCTTGGGCGTGCTGCTGTACGTCTGGTCTGTCTGGACCGTCACCAACGAACGCGAGTATCGTGTCCGGCTTCTGGGGAAGGAGCTCGGCGAGAACGTCGACAAGGAAAGCCTGATTCTTCTGCGGCATGAAACGACCCACATGGCCAATCAGGAACATACCATCGGCTATGCCGAGTTCCTTGCGGGTTTCCTGGCGAAGGACTGGGTCGAAATGGAACTTCTCCAGTTCGATGGCGTTGGGAATCACTGTGAAGTCAGCGTCTCTGCCGAACAGCCATTTTCCGGCGTATTCACTGCATGCGAAACATTCTGTAGGGTAAAGGTTCGAGAGCGGACGCAGTGCAAGCTTCATCAGGTTCTTGGCAAACTCGCCCTTGCCCATCGTGGAATGCGAGTGGGCGATACGGACCGGCACTCCAGCCTTTTTGGCCGCAGACAATGGGAATACGCTGAGCGTATTGATGTGGCTGTGCACGATCGGCCAGTGTTCCTCATGGAAAAGCCTGACCAATTCCTTGCGGTAGCGAAGGGGATGCTGGTATGGAGGGATGCGAAAAACGCGGCCGCCCAACGCTTTGATTTCCTCTTCTGGAACGCGAGTCGAATCGGCATCCACCAAAAAATCGAACTGCACTTTGCTACGGTCGATATGGCGGTAGTAGTTCATCACTACGGATTCGACACCACCGCCAAGCATTTTTCCCATGACCTGGGCTACGCGAATCGGCACTGGATTACCGTCCTCGAACCGGGACTAAGCCGACATAACGGCCGTTATCGGCTCTTTTCGCAATCGATCGACCTGTGGTCGGCATGCGAGTCCCGTCCTTTCCCTCTAAATGAACCCCGAATTGGTGTCTCTCAAGAGCAACCCAAACCGCGCAGAAGTTACCCGATCCCGTTCATTACCTGCCAAGGTCGATTTTTGCATCCCCCTCAGACACACCCAGCCCCCGTCACCTACTTTGGGGGTATTCTTCACAGGTTTTCCATGAACGCTTTGCTTGCTCGTGACTTAAAAACTGTGTTTGAAATCTGATTCAGTCGGTTTTCCGGACGTTTCTGAATGAGCAAAAAGAGCCGATAACGGCCGTTACGTCGGTTTGGTTAGTGGTCAGACTATGCAATCCTCTGCCCTGCATAACGCTTGTGGCACGATTCCGGCACTCTGAATAACTAAGGGGTGACCGGTGATGGTTAATATCGCGATGATAGGCCATAAGCGCATTCCTTCTCGTGAAGGCGGCATTGAGATCGTTGTAGATGAACTAGCTACGCGTATGGCCGCAAAGGGGCATAAGGTCATCGCATACAATCGCAAGGGACATAATGTTGCGGGCGCCGAATTTGACGGAAACGTTCATTCTGCAAATAAGCCCTTTGTATATAACGGCGTGCGTGTTGTTCCAGTGCCAACTTTCGAAGCGAAAGGTTTGGCGGCGTTGACCTCCTCATTCTTTGCGACGCTGAAAGCCATTGCGGCCAAACCGGACGTGATCCACTATCATGCCGAAGGTCCCTGCGTCATGCTGCGTCTGGCGCATTGGGCGGGCATTCGCACGGTAGCGACCATTCACGGTCTTGACTGGCAGCGTGCCAAATGGGGCAAGTTCGCCTCCGCATATCTCAAGTTCGGAGAACGTACCGCAGCGAAATGCGCGGATGAAATCATAGTGCTCAGCGAAAGCATGCGGCAGTATTTTCAAGAAAAATATGGTCGCGGTACACATTTCATTCCCAATGGCATTGAATATGGTGAGCCGGTTTCGGCGCAGGAAATTACCGAAAAATATGGTCTTCACAAGAACGACTATGTACTGTTTCTCGGGCGTATTGTTCCCGAGAAAGGCGTGCATTACCTTATCGAGGCGTTCAACAAGCTGAATACGAACAAAAAGCTTGTCATCGCTGGAGGCGCTTCCGACTCCAACGAGTATTACCAGCATATTCAGCAGATGGCTAATCAGGATTCTCGTGTTATTTTGACCGGATTCATACAAGGGCAGGCGCTCAAAGAGCTCTATAGCAATGCTTATATTTATGTGCTCCCAAGCGACTTGGAGGGCATGCCGATGAGTCTGCTGGAAGCCATGAGTTACGGTAACTGCTGCCTTACGTCCGACATTCCGGAATGTGCGGAGGTAGTGGAAGGGCACGCAGCGACATTCCAGCATGGTTCTGTTGAATCCCTGCGGGAAAAACTTCAGGAATTGCTCGAAAACGATGATCTTGTACAACGTTACAAGGCAAATGCCGCAGATTACATCGTTGGTAAATATAACTGGGATGACGTCACCGATCAGACACTGAACCTGTATGGGGGAGAGTGAGCATGCGAATTCTCCTAGTGAACAAATATTTCTATCGTAAAGGTGGTGCGGAAACCTATTTCTTCGCGTTAGCTGAAGGATTACGCGCGCTCGGTCATGAGGTTGCATTCTTTTCCATGCAGCATCCGAATAACGAGTCAAGTTATTGGAGTAAATATTTTGTTTCCGAAAAGGATTATGTGGGGGATATTTCCGCTTTCAAGAAAGTTCAGGAAGCTTCCACACTGATTTACTCTTTTGAAGCGAGACGCAAGTTCGAAGCTTTGCTGGAGGAATTCAAGCCAGATGTGATCCACATGAACAATGTGCATCGCCAGCTGACGCTCTCGATTCTTGATGCACCGTATTTGAAGAAACATCATGTGCCGGTGGTGTATACGGCGCATGACTATATTCTGCTATGCCCGGCCTATACGATGGTGAATGGTAGGGGAGAAGTGTGCGATGTCTGCTTGGATAGGCGATTCATGCATGCCACAAAGAATGTGTGTGTGAAGGGATCGCGTGCCAAGAGTCTGCTTGCTTCCGTGGAAGCTGAATTTCTGAAGTATCACCATTCGTATGACAAGATTGATGCGATTATCGCGCCTTCTGAATTCATGAAGAGCAAACTGGATGAGGGCGGATACGCAGGGCGTACCATTACCATGCAGAATTTCCTGACGGATTCGCAGATGGCGATGGGTGCTCGTGTGGCGAATACGCATAAGTTCGATGATGCACAGGCCGGGGCGCGGCCGTATGTCCTGTTCTTCGGACGCCTTTCCAAAGAAAAAGGAATCCTGACGCTGGTTCGAGCCTTTTTGAAGGCTGCTGGGCTGACGGCTCCTTATGATTCCGTTGAAAGTGACGGTGCTGTGTGCCACGCGGCCGAAAGTTCTGAAGCTGCGAACGATAAAACTATCCTTCCTTCAAATTGGAATCTCCACATTGTTGGCGATGGACCAGAGCGTCCCGAGATAGAGCGTCTTGTCGCCAATGCAGGATCCGAGGCTGCTTCACGTATTCAGCTTCTGGGCTACAAGTCTGGTGAGGATTTGCAGCGCGAGGTTGGTAACGCCAGGTTTAGCGTGCTGAGTTCCGAATGGCGTGAAAACATGCCGTACTCCGGCTTGGAATCCCTGGCCGCTCAGACGCCGATCATCGGTGCATGCATCGGCGGCATCCCCGAGCTGGTGGTTGAAGGTGAAACCGGGTTTGCGTTCAAGTCGGGCAATGTGGATGATTTGACCAAAACCTTCCTCAAAGCCTCGCTTGTGAACAAAAATAACTACCAAGCCATGCAGCAAGCCTGTGCCAATTATGTGGATGAGCGCTGCGGGCAGGACCGATATTCCAGACAGCTGCTTGATATCTATGAGGCAGCGGCGAATGGAATAACACCAATGGGGAGGTGAGATACCGAATGAGTACGACATATGACTTACGACATTTACGCAGAATACAAGCAGTATTTGGTAGTCGACCACGGACCGCCAAAGGTTCCAAAGATATCTTCATCACGCTCACGGTGGCATTCTTTCTTCTTACGTTTGTGCTCAAGGCGCTCACTGATGGCATCTTTGTGACACTTGGTCAGAAAGGTGCCATTACGGATTCCAAATACCTCACCATGGGAGGGGCTATTTTCTTTGGCATATGCTACATGGGCAGGTCACATAAGTTCGGAATGTTTTGGAGGGAATTCAAGCAGCTTGTCATCGTGGTTCTTGCCTTTGTGCTGGTGACATGTGGACTTGTGCTTTATCGAGGAGAATTTGACAGTTGGCAGGTTCGTGACATTCTGAACCTGCTGACGCCCATGTTGTTCGCTTATGTAGTGCTGAACACCATTCCCTTCGAAGCGCTTCACAAATGCATGAAAGTGGTGTTGGTGTCATCGTTCATCGGTTATATCATCCAGTTATTGCTTCGTGGTGTGACTTGGGCTGATATTTGGGCTTCCAGTTTCGACAATTCCACCTCGGCGCTGGAATCTAACGATTTTTCGGCGCTAGCGATCATGTTGTGCTTCTACTTCTGCTACTACCGCAAGGACATGTCCTGCACTATCCTATCCGTGGTCTTTGCTGTTGCCACGTTCAAAAGATTAGCCATCATATTCGCCATTGTCATTTTGGTGCTTCCGAAAATCGTTGACCCCAATCGCCATTTGCCCAAGAGAAGTGGATTGTTCTTTAAGATACTGTTTTTCGCCTTGGCTATGGGATACATGTACTTGCTATGGCCCACTACAGCCGCTGTGCGTGTGTTTGGTCAAGATCTTGATGAGATGACCATGGGGCGTGCGGATTTTCTGCGTGTACTTATCGACAGTGGGTTCCAATCTTTTGGATATGGTTCGGTCGAAGCGACGCTTGGATACAGCCTCGAAATGTGCTTCATTCGCATCTCATTGGAACTTTCGCCTCTCGCAACATTGTTGTTCATCAATAACTATTGGAATCTGACGAGAGGAAATTTCTATTGTGTGTTGTTGATAGTCTTCCAGTTCCTTAATCTCACTACCGCTGACTCCATCAGTGCGATGTTCGCATGGGCGGTAGCTTACATTCTTATTGGCTCTATTCATTATCGATATCAGTTGGCTAATGCAATGAACATTGATGGTGTCATATACGTCCCCTCTAGAAGCCGGTAGTAAAGGAAAGTAAAATGCGTGTTTTTATCACTATTTGTACCAGTGATTCTTATGTTCCCGGTGTTCTTGCGCTCAATCGATCGTTGAAAGCCGTGGAGTCACGGTATCCATTGTATCTTCTGACAACATCTCAGCTATCTGATACCAGTCTGACTCAAATAAAGGGCGAGGGTATCGAGGTGCTATTTGATGCCCCTATAACGCCTGGAGCATACGTACGTCATCAGAATGAGATTAACGGATCTCCTAATTGGAATAATACTTTTTTCAAACTGCGCATATTTGGATTGACTCAATTCGATAAGCTCATATATCTTGACTCGGATATGATTGTTGCGGCAAACATTGACTACCTGTTTGACAAACCGCATATGTCTGCCGTGGCAGCGGGTCGCGGCTTCAATCCGACTTGGAGGCAACTCAATTCTGGCCTTATGGTCATCGAGCCCGATAGGCAGATGATGGATGATTTGCTTAAGTTGGTCACTGATGAGCCTGACCCAGGTATGCTGAACGGGCAGGGCATCGGTGACCAAGACATCATCAACTGGTATTACCGCACATGGCCTGAGAACGAGTGGCTGCATCTTCCCGAGACTTATAACCAGTTCGTCACCCTTATCCCCGAGTATCTTCGCAGCGGTCTGCTTGATTCCTTTGCAGATATCAAGGTCATCCATTTCGTTGGCAAAGTCAAGCCTTGGGCCTATAAGTCGCGAGAATACCTGCATGCGTTGGCTAGAGCAGTACGGTACCGCAGTCTCAAGGAGTTCCGAGCTATTTCATTGTTCAAGGAGTTGCTGGGATGAGTGAAGCGAGCATGACAGAGGACAAGAGGAGCATGCAACAGTTCGCAGGGGTTGCTGGGAACAGACACTATAACGATTTGGACGGGTTCCGTGCTATAGCTGCCATAGCAATCGTGGTCATGCACGTTCATGTTCGTGGCGAATACGTACATACATCAACTTGGTTGAGCACCGCAGTGGAACCGTTGGGTACGTTCGTCACGCTCTTCTTCATCATCAGCGGCTTCGGCATGTGTTGCGGATACTACGACCGTGTGAAAAACGGTTCGATGGACATTGAGCGGTTCTACTCGCGTCGAATCGCTAAGATACTGCCGTTCTTCGCTCTTTTGGTATGCATTGACGTCGTAGCGGAAGGATTCAGCCCGAATGCGCTTTGGGAGGCATTTGCTGATGTGACGTTGATGTTCAATCTTCTTCCTGACCTCAATATTCAGGTCATCGGCGTTGGCTGGGCTTTGGGCGTCATTTTTCTCTTCTATTTCCTATTCCCGTTCTTTGTCTTTCTCATGAGCACCAAGCGTCGGGCCTGGGGCACATTCGTGGCATCCGTGGTGTTGAGCTTGTCCTGCGTCTTTCATTTCTTCAAGACCAACGGGAATATCGATGACCGCCGGTTCATCTACCAATTCATGTTCTTCGTCGCTGGTGGATTGTTGTTCCTGTACAGGCATCGCATAGAATCCTTGAACAGTGTTGGGCGGAGACTGGTTCTTCTTGTTGCTGTGGCGGTGCTGCCGTTGTTGTACGTCGATGTGCCTGCATGGGCATCCAATGTCAAGCAATTGGTGTTATGGATTCCGTGGATGGTCTTCGCCATAGCTAAGGACCACAAGGTGTTTAGCAATCCGCTGACGAAATTCTTGAGTGGCATCAGTATGGAAATCTATCTTTCGCATCTGTTCATCTTCCAAGTGATCAGGATATGTGGTTTGGCCCATGTGTCGTCCGATGGCACCGTCTCCTATGTCGTGGCATTGGCGCTGACTTTGGCAGGGGTTATAGCGTTCGCCTTGCTGGCTCATCGATGCATCGCAGTAGCCAGTCGGTTTATCGCGACGAGTCGGCGTACTGGACAGCCGCGGGGAAAGCATGGCGTTGCCGAAGGAGACGTACGATGAAAGTGCTGTTTGTCAATCCGATCATTTACACACCGGAGAACGCGCATATTCCCCAAATCGATTCCATCGATGACACGATGAGTTATGACTTGTGCATGGCATTCCAACGGCATGGAGTGGACATCACCTTGGCTGCGGCCGAAGAATGGAAGCCTCGGAAGGAACGCGACTTCCCTTTTCCGATTCTATGGATGAAAAGCTCGTGGAAGCGGGTCTTTCCAATTCATCGAATACCGGTCAACTTGGGTTTGATCACCTATCTGCGTACGCATCGTTTCGACATGGTCATCACCAGTGAGGTGTTCTCCATGGACACGTTGCTCTGTGTATTGTTCGCCCGCGAAAAAACCGTGATCTGGCATGAGATGGCCAAGCACAACAGAATGGGTGGGGGTATGCTGTCCCGCTTATGGTATGGCATCATTCCAAAGCTGTTCATGCGTCAGGTGCCTGTGGTGGCGCGCAGCGAACAGGCCCGTTGTTTCATTGCGCAGTATTGTCCCCATGTATGTGACACAGTCATCGAACATGGCGTCGATCTGAAGGTTTTTCCAGCCGCACAGAGGAAAACCAATACATTTTGCGTGGTGTCGCAGCTTATCAGACGCAAGCGTGTCGACCGGACGATTCGTGCTTTCGCCCAATACCTTGATTCCTTTGATATGCAGTGCGAATTGAAGATCATCGGTGATGGGGATGAACGCGTCAATCTTGAACGTTTAGTCAGGCAACTTGGTATCGAGCGTTCGGTGACTTTTTACGGGCAACTTGATCATCGGACGTTGCAACGTTATTTGGGAGAAGCCAAGGCCATGCTGGTGAGCACGGAGAAGGACAACAGCATGATTTCCATTGTGGAGTCTATTGCAAGCGCTACTCCTGTGATTACCACCTCAATACCGTTGAATGCGAGTTATATCAGATTAGAGCGGCTTGGCATAGTCAAAGACGGTTGGGATGCTGCGGAACTTGCACAAGTGGACAAGCACCTTGATGAGTTTGTTGGAAACTGCATGCGATACAGGGAAAGTATGTCCACTGATCATAAGGTAGAACAATTCCTTGATATTTATCAGAAAAGGATTTTAGTATGAATAAAATTGTGGCTGTTGATTGCTACTTATCTCATAATCTTGGCGACGATTTATTTTTATTCACATTATTGAAACGCTATCCGAATGTTATGTTTAATGTGAATGCTGATTGCAGCTATGGATATCTTACTCATGATTTTAACAATGCTAATTTGGTGATAAGTGGTAGTAACTCTGATTCGGGTAGCTTGCTTTTGAAAATGAAACGTTATTGTTCAAATATTTGCGAGTACTTAACTGAGCTACATAATGCTGACGCTTTAGTAACTATTGGTGGTTCACTATATATGGAGAATGAAAATAGAACACTGAGAGCTGTTGTTGCCGAAAAGCGTCGTTTTTTCAGAGATAAAAGAAACGCGCGAAAAGCAGCCAAATATTATGTTTTAGGTGCTAATTTTGGTCCTTTTTATTCAAAAGGATATTTGTCTTTTTATAAAAAATTCTTTTCCAATTATTGTCAAGATGTATGTTTTAGGGATAGGTATTCTGTGAGTTTATTTTCTGATGTTTCAAATGTTCGATATGCTCCGGATATCCTATTTAACGTAGAGTTACCTAAGGTTGTTCGTCGGAAAAAGCTTTTTATTTCTGTGGTGGACTTAAATCAAGTAAATAAATTTAAAAATCTATCTAAAAAAAGGCTGGCATATGATCAGCTGATTATGAAATATATTAGAAAATATGACCATCTTGGATATGACATTGTTCTATGCTCTTTTTCTCGTCCTGAGGGTGATGAATATGCAGTTCGTAGATTGATGCAATGTGCCAAATCGGAAAGAATCGCTGTACGGACGCTTTATTATTGGAATAATATACAAGAAGTTCTCACGGAACTTGCATCTTCTAATACGGTAATTGGAACAAGGTTTCATGCTGTTATCCTTGGTCTTCTTGCTGGAGCCGAAGTTCTACCAATTATGTACAGCAATAAGACAGGTTATGTCCTTGATGATTTGGGTTTTGATATGGCGCATGCCATTGATCTTAAATCTGAGAATTGGATGCATTGTGGCCATAAGCTACCAAATCCTATTGCGTGGAATGTCTCCTCATCTGTAGTGGCTTCTGCGGAGCAGTTTTCTGCTTTAGATACGTTTTTGGGAGAATAATAATGCAAAAAAAAGAGACTATCAAGAGATTGCTGATTAGTATAATAATTCCGGTTTTCAATACTGAGGAAAAATATCTTCGTAAGTGTTTAAAGCCTTTTCTCCAAAATTATGACCCACGTATTGAAATTATTCTTGTAGATGATGGGTCAGATGAGCCTACGCGCAAGATATTATGCGACTTAGCGTCGCAATGTCGTAATGAGATACATGTGATATATCAAGAGAATGGAGGACAGAACGCAGCTCGGAATGCAGGCATTGAAATTTCCCAAGCAGAATATATCGAGTTTCTTGATAGCGATGACTATATTGTTTGGGAAGAAGAAGTGAAAATTCTCGATACGTTAGAAAATCATAATCCGGATATTCTTGGAATAAATACCTCATATGTTACCATGGATGGCCATGTGATTGCTGAATGGAATTATTCAAAGAATGGTTCTGCATTTAATGTAGTTGACAAGTTCGAAATACTTGGGAAGTGTTCAGCTCTTTGGCAACAAATCGTCCGTAGATCTTTATTCCATAAAGCAGGCATTAAGCTTTTGCAAGGAATCTATATCGGAGAAGATATCGCTTCGATAATGCCTTTGGTTATGGCTGCTGATGAGGTGGCAACATTAGGTTCTGATGTATATCGATGTGTGTGCCGGATGACAAGTGTTACACATGATGTTCACCCGGATCGTTTATTGGATATTACTAAGGCATTTAATTTTATATTGAAGTGGATGAAATTAAATGGCTGTTTGAATCAATATTATACTATTGTTGAATACCAAGCAATTGAGCATGTACGTTTTGCTGGCATTGTGAGAGCTTTGGAGTGGGAAGGTACCACAGCAAATGCAATTGTCAAATTAATCCATTATATGGATGTTACATTTCCTGATTGGCGCTCGAATATTTTTTATATTCAGGATTCTGATATGCATGGATTAAAATATAAGCTTATTTTATCTGGGAAATATCGTACTTATTCTTTTTTTAGATGTGCTAAGCATTTTGCTTTTAAATTTGCAAAAACAATTAAATAATATTGTTTTTGCAGGAGATCTTCCATAATGCATCTAAATAAAAGGAAAGAATAATAAGGAGTTGCAAAGAAAAAGTATGGGTAAATACAAAGACCTCATGGTGAATACAGGTTTGTTTGCCTTCACGCAGATAGCAACGAAACTTATCACTTTTTTCTGGTGCCATTATATACGGCCTATATGTCTACCGCGGATTTCGGTGTGACGGACATGAGCTCTACGGTGGTGAGCATGGTGTTGCCTCTGGCCACATTATCGGTCTCCGATGGTGTACTGCGCTTTGCCATCGATGATAAGACTAATCGCGATCGCTATATTAGTCTTGGCTTGGTTGTGGTTCTTTTCAGTATTATTGTGGTGGCGGTTTTATCTCCAATGCTAAGCTTGTCATTTTTCGGAGGTTTGGATCGGTATCGCGGGTTGTTTATTGCCTCCTATGCGCTGTGTGCTCTTCAAACTTTTTTTAACATGCTGGCTCGTGCCTTGAATAAAGTAAGGATAATTCCGATTTCAGCCATTGTCACTACTGCTCTCACTGCGATATGTGCTGTGGTATTCATTGCCCATATGGGCTTAGGGGCATCTGGTTTTTTCTACTCTTTATTAGTCGGCAATATGGGTGGTGTGTTGTGTTTCTTCTTTGTCGGAGGTATGTTCCGACATTTTAAGTTGCACTTTGAGACCAAAGACATAGCAATTCTTAAGCGAATGCTTATATATTGCATTCCCATGGTTCCCAATGCGCTTTTCTGGTGGGTAAGTAGCAACATTAATCGTTTCTTCATCACTGGCATGATTGGTATAGGTGTCACAGGCTTGTTCGCGGCTGCACAGAAAATTCCTGGCTTACTAACCACCGCAGCTGGCATTTTTCAACAGGCATGGCAACTGTCTTCGTTTCAACAGTTCCGTAAAACAAATATCGCTAAGTTTTTCAGTACAGTATTCCGCATTTATCATGCCGGAATCTCCATTGTGGCTACGATAATTGCAGTGTGTTCTTCTTGGCTGGCATCCTTTCTGTTGCAGAAAGAGTTTTATCAGGCATGGACGCTTATCCCTATTATGGTTGTTGCGTTCTATTTCAATGTTCTTAATTCGTATTATGGAACCGTATATACTGCGACACTTAAGACGAAGAGTCTATTTACTACAACCATATGGGGTGCATTGTGTTGTGCCGGGGCTACATGGATGCTTATACCGTGCTTGGGCGTCGCTGGTGCTTGCATGGGGATGGTCTTATCCAATTTGTTAGTATTTGTGCTACGTGTTTTCTCTTCACGTACCATTCTTCGGTTTGAGGTCCAATGGTCATTGGTTATTGCGACAGCAGTGCTTTTGACGATTCAGGCTATGGTCATTTGGCTGCAAACTCCATATGGGAATATTGTTGCTATTGCTATTGCCGTGGTGATATGTGTGCTGCAGGTGTTTTCTGTTGCTAAATATATAGATGTCTTTATCGGCAGAATTAAGCATCATAGTAAGTAAGAGGATAAATACTATATAGTGCATTGGCCTATGACTTATGATTGATTTGTTATGTATTGGGCGTTTTTTTTGATGGAAAATAATGGAATTATATACAAATGCATATGTGGGTAGGTGGTAGTGCGCAACCTTTCGGGCGCTACCCGTCGATCTCGGCGTACACGCGCTTGAGCTTGTCGCTCAATGTCCGGGACGGCATGCGGTCGCCCCACAGCAACTGGCCGGTGTCGTCTACCTGCCTGGTGGACGACACCGGCCGGGTACATGCCGATCAGCGCCTCCTCTACGCTTTCCCCGCGTCTGCGGTAGCGTTCGATTACCGCGGACTCGAACAGGGCGCCCTTCAATTTCGGCACCTTGAGCTCGAGCCTGCCGGCCTTGGCGGTCAGGCTCCGGTCGTAGTGGCCGGCCCGGTACGCCTTCCGTCCGCCGGAACGCTCGTATCTCGCGGCGTTGGCGATCTCGTCCTCCTGAAGCGTCGGGCATCGCGTTCAGCAGCTCGGTGACCTTCTCGCGCACCATGGCGTCGAGCTTGCTCTCGAACATGGCCTGGTCGAACTGTATGATTTCCTTGGACATGGCTCCGTGCCTCTTTCCAATCGCGGTTTTTCATTGTCTGGCGACTGAAAATCGTACCCGGCACGGCCCATGTCCTTTTCCATCAAGGCCGGAATCTGAAAATGTGCAAGAATTCGGACGTTATCTTCATGACTGCGATAGAACGTGTGGCTGAATGGCTGAATCAGTACGGGAATGCGGTCAATGCTGTGTCGACGATTATTGCAACTGTCATAGCGGTAGTGGGAATTGTTGTCTCCTGCAGATCTATTGGTGTCGCTAACAGAGCGAATAAAATAGCCCAGGGTTCTTTCGATTATTCACGAGAGAAGGATCGGAAAGAAGAGGAACGTGCTCAGGCGGTGCTTGTTTCAGCCTGGGCGACACCGGACGGTGACGGCTATCTGGCGAATGAGGCGGAGAGGAAAATAGTCGTCACCGTGTGTAATGGCAGTTTTCAACCGGTGTACAACGCTGTAATTTCCATGGGAGCCATTCAAGGTGGTGCTCCAGAGCTAATTACTGGTGACGATGCCGTTCCTATTGGTACGTTGCTGCCAGGAAAATACCAGGTCGAAGTATCCAAGCCGACACCTGGAATGTGCGCGAAGTTCAATGCTTCTTTAGGTTTTACTGACTCTAAAGGGCTTTCGTGGGCTCGGGACGCCAAAGGCAAGCTCTTTCAAATTGATGAGCACCTCTATGACTATTTCGAGTTGTCCCTTCCCGTGGGTGTTTTGGGCGCTCTGGCACCTGTTCACGGCGACTGAGTGTTTGTCTGCCCCCAGAAGTTTGAGATCTATCGTGTGGTTTGTCGCAGATTCTCTTGGTGCTGCCGATTCTCAGGTGCGTGTTCACCAGCGGGACGCGGATTCTGCGCAGCGTGCTCATTCGGTGAGCAAGGTGAAGCGGCGCTCGATTGGGGTAATCCCATCAGTGGGGTAGTGTCTGTCGTTTCTCACTCTGCTCAACCATGCTTGTCGCGAACTTCACGGATTACGGTCTGTGCACGGTGGACGGCGTCAGCGCGGCGGTCAAACCCGGTGCGGGGCATATCGTTTGCCCTGCCCGCGATGCCAGGTATCTGAGGCTCAAGTGGTACTGGTTCTTCTCTCCCGCCCCGGATGAGGGCCATGGCAGCTCTTCCTCCCTGTTGTTGGTCCATCTTCGGCTTTAATTAAGCCGCTGCTCCCAGGCGGGTCATGGCTTGGTCTGATTCTCTCCTCAGCAGGGCGTGATTGCCTTGTCCGTGAATACCCTCTTGGTATTGAACGCAGACGAGCGCCGCTACCTGTTCGGCAAACTAAAGCAGAAGCTGGGGTGATGAATTGTGAGGATTGGCTTGTCGCTATCCGATAGACTTAGGTTGCAAGACATTACGCTGATGCGTCTTGTCAGAGCCAAGGATGTTTCTGTAGGGTCTGTTGAGAGGAGCACAGATGACTGATATATATACGACTGAACTGGTTGCTCTTGGTGCGAATCTGGCGCAAATGGCTGTTAAAGGTACGGCCACTGCCGTGTCAGCTAAGATTCGAGCAATAAAAGATGAGAAGAATGCTGAGAAAATACGCAATACATATGACGAGATAGTCAATGAGCTTCTTAGCGAGCGAGAAGAGGCCGTTAGGATTGCACAGGCGTATAAGTCGGAGCTGGAGAAGGTCGTTATCAGCGATGAAGATATTCAGCATCTTCATAATACGGTTGCAAATATTTTGAAGATTATGACGGATATTCAAATTGCTGGCGCCGAAAGGGCGGGAGAAGCTGCTGTTGAGGCAGTGAAAGAACAAACCAAAGTATATGAGCAGTTTATGGAACTGATTAGTGTGGATACCCTTAAAACTATGCAGCTAATTGGTTTCAACTATAAGACTGCCATAGGAGAACCTCTGACTCTTATGCTCAAGAATTTCCTTCTTTCAAAGGTAAAGGAACCTGACTCTGTAAGTATGTTCGAGAAAGTCTTAACACCGGAGTTGGTTGAAATATTGAAGGATGATACAGCATATGAGAATTTCAGAGGGATACTTGGAGGAGAATCAAATGATTAAGTGAACGCATTGTCTGTTCAATGTGTTTCGGTAGCAGGTTTCCTTGTATGCAACATGAGGAAACCCGCTGGATGCTCTGTGTCGCCGATAATTCGGTTATTTAGGAATGTACCTGCTGCGGTAGGAATATTTCTTTGACTCTGGTGAGTATGACATGGGAAGCACGACTGATGAGCGCGACTGGTACGAGTTGCATTCGGACGGATTGTGCATTCGCAACATTTCCTGCAAGGATGTCGTTCCCACTGCACAGAAAACCCACCTGTCTATGTTGTGCAGACATCATCAGTGCTATGCATAATCTCGCTTAGACAGCGAGGTTGCTGTCCTGCAGTAAGTCGAAACGACTTGGAGTTATGCCTGCGTCATGTTCCATGCGCTCGATACATGGTAGAACCATTTCAGTGCGCTCCTCGGCGGATTCAGGTGCTTTGGCTCTTTGTTTCTTTGCTGAAAGAATCTTTGTCCATGTTGCGTTGCATTTATCAGGAGGCATAGTTCCATAGGGGCCGAAGAAATCCGACTTTGATTCAACCGCTGGTAATGCAGAATCACAATCTGGAAGGAAGACCGGCCCAATTGGGGCAGTAGTATACGAAAGCCATGCTGGGTCAAAATCTTTTGAAATTAGAACAGCTGGGAATGTGTGTGCTGTCCCGCAAAGTATCCGAGTAACTTCGCCATTTTGATACATGAATTTTCATTTCAAGTGCAACGGCCGGAAAAGGCAAGGGCCCATGGGTCACCGATACGATGGTGCTTGCGACAGACAACCAGACATCGGAGGACGCATGGGCCGGTACGCACATCCTGCACTGGCGGAGCGCGAGGAGATCATGCTGATGCGGCACGAAGGCAGGAGCCCGGCCGACATCGCAAGAGCGACGGGCAGGGACCGGTCGACCATCAGCAGGGAGATGCGCAGGAACTCGTTCCGGGTCGGCGCGGGACCGCTGCTACCGGGCATCGACCGCGCAACGCTCCTACGAGGCGCGCAGGCTCTCCTGCGTGCGTCCCAGGATCCTCGACGACGCGGGGCTCGCCGGGCTCGTCACGCGGCTGATCGTGCGGGAGCGCTGGTCGCCCGAGCAGATCGCCGGCAGGATCGGGGTCGAACGTCCGGACCTGTCGGTGTCCGTGTCGACCATCTACCGGGCCGTCAACGACGGCAGGCTCGACTCGCCCGAGCTGGAGCGCGCCAAACGGGGCATCAGGGCGCGCCTACGCCACAGGGGCAAGCGGCGGCACCGGAGGGGCGGGCCGAGAGCCGCATGGCGACGTTGGGCCGGGGCGAGGAGTTCGCCGACTTCGCGAGGGTCGAGGAGGCGACCGGCGCGGTCTTCTACTTCGCGCTGCCGCACCATCCCTGGCAGCGCGGCACCAACGAGAACACCAACGGCCTGGTCCGCGAGTACTTCCCCAAGGGCACCGACTTCGACGCGGCCGGCGACGAACGGGTTCGTGAGGTGTATGATGCGATCAGCCACAGGCCGCGCAAGCGCCATGGCTTCAGGACGCCCTACGAGGTCCACCATTCGCAGACGTTGCACTTGCTCTGAAAATTCGAGCCCCATAAAGCCTAAAAAGAGTCTCGAAGATTGAGATCTGCTGAGTTTCTCGTGTACCGTACCATCACGGCAGAAAACCGGGAGTGGAATGAATGCTGCTCAACTTATGGAACGTGCCCAACATTTTTCGCAAGGTATTTGGACCGTGCCATTCCCTAGCTTTCTGATCGCGCGATAGCCTATGGCCGCCAGAGATCCTTGCCGATCGGAAGACAAGGCGGAAGGTGTGTTGCCTCTGAAACGAAGAGAACAATCTAATTTTTTCTTAAAAACGTAACTGATTTACGAATAATCTAACAATTTCCATTGTTGGCGTGTAATAATATGTAAGAAAGGAAGGAGAGCCATGATTCGCCTTACGTCACTTGAGCTTAGGAACTTTAAGAACATAAGGGAAGGCAATATCGTCCTTTCCTCATGGAGTACAAAGCGTTCCCTTCCCGGTTCGGACATTATTGGAATCTACGGGCAGAACGGTTCCGGCAAAACCTCGGTGATTCAGGCGCTCGCTGTGCTGAAGAATATTTTCTATGGAGGCGACATTTCGCGATCTGCCGCCGATTGTGTTTCCAAGAAGTTCGGCGATGAGAAAGCCGAAGATGCAAGGATATGCGTTAAGGGCGTTAAATTCGATGAGGATTCTCAGTCCGCAGTGTATGAATTCTCCTATACCGTTGCTATCGCTGAAGCAGGTTCGCGTATTGCGGAAACCGATGAGGGGCCTGTAATCACAGCTGAGGAAATTACCATCAAGAAATTCAGTGGCAAGGAGTCAAAGCGCACCTTGATGGCATATAACGGAGGAGATGATTCGTGGGATTACGAGATCAGGCCCAAAACAGCTTGGAAAAACATATTCGCAGCGAATGAGAAAATCCGAACCGAACTGGTCGTGGAGCAACGTCTCGCCCTTAAAAACCATAGTTCGCTGATCTTTTCCAATGATTTCTTTACGTTGCTTTGGAAAGTTTGCCAACAAGACGATGCGTCCGGTGGCGATGCGACGCGGGGAAAGACAGACAACATCGGTCAACTTTACGAATTGATTGCATCCATAAAGATATTTGCAATATCCGACTTCGCAATCGTTGATACCACCCGATACGCGATTTCGATAATGAATCATCTGAAGATGTCAACTCATGAAGGCGAATACGGGGTTTTTGCCGATGCTTCGTTCGATGTGAACCTGCTGGAGCCCAATGATCTGAATCCAAGGCAACTCGATGCACTGAACAGCACGCTGAAGAAGATGAACCCTGTTCTGACGGCGCTGGTCCCGGGACTCTCCTTAAGCCTGTATAGGTTCGGTCAGAGCCTGGGGGATGACGGCAAGCCTGTCGAACGTGTGCAAATCACATGCGTGCGCGACGGAATCGCATTGCCGCTGCGATGCGAATCCGAGGGAATCAAAAAACTTGTATCTATTTTGATGCTGCTGATTGACGTCTATGCGAAGCCAAGTGCTTGCGTTGCCGTGGATGAGCTTGATTCAGGCATTTTCGAGTTCCTGCTAGGAGAACTTCTGCAGGTGCTAAAAGAGCATGGGCGCGGTCAGCTGATTTTTACCGCGCATAATCTTCGTCCATTGGAAATTCTGGACAAAGGTTCGCTTTATTTCACGACGACGAATCCAGATAATCGATACATCAAATTCCGCGGAAGCAGAGAAAAAAATAATCTCCGTAATCAGTATCTACGCGCAATCAATCTTGGTGGGCAACCGGAAACCGTATATGAGCCGACGAATTCCTTCGACATCGACGGCGCCTTCTACGATGTCGGGTTCCCCGAGGAGGACTGAGCTATGGCGATTGCCAAACAGGTGATGATATTCATCGTGGAAGGCCCCACCGAGGAAACAGCCCTCGCTCAGATTCTCAGCCGTATCTTCTCAACCGGCCAGATCAAATTCGAGATCGTGCATGGCGATATCACGACCGAACGCAGATTAAACCCTAGAGAACGTGTTCGTGGCCTCGTACTCCAATCCCTGAAACTCAACGGATACCGTTGGAAGGATATCGCTCGGATTGTTCAGATCAGCGACACCGACGGTGCCTTCATCCCGGATGAATGCGTGAGGGAATCAGACGACGGTGAAATCCATTATGGCGAAGACGGGATCTGCGCTGGGAATGTCGATGTGCTGCGTGAACGTAACGCTCGAAAAAAACGTGCGATGAGGGAACTCGCTGGTATCTCCACAATCACATATCAAGGAACCGGCATACCGTACTCCATGTATTTCTTCTCTCGAAACATGGAACATGCGCTACACAACGTATCTGAAGAACTCTCGGATAATAAGAAGGTGCAACTGGCTCAACAATTCCGTCGCCGATATGCGACGCACATCGACGAATTCAAGAAATTCATTGCAAGCGCAAACGTGGCAATCGACGGGGACTACCGGGAAACCTGGCAACGCATAGGCAGCGGAACTGCCTCCCTGCACAGGGGGTCGAATTTGCATTTGCTCATTGCCAATAGCCCAGCACCGTCGCCAGAATCGGCGACCGGCGCAAACGAGAATTGAGCCATATAACCATGTCTCTCCGGCAACAAGGGGACGCGTGTGGTCAGCACAGCTGAGTATTCAAAATGGTGCGGATCCGAGGTGTCGCCAATCAAATGCGCTACGGGGTTGCTTGGGCTTTCAGGGAGTTCGGAAAGCCGGCAGCGGGACAAGGGTGTCGTTGTCGGCTTGAGCTGAAGCAACCGGTGCTTGAGGCGATCAGTATTTGTTGGCGCCTTCTCCAATGAAGTTGACGGTGAATCCGCGGTGGTAATGCAGGAACATGTCGGCGCCGTAGCGGTCGACGGGGCGGTGGATGAACAGCATGCGGATGGCGAATGCGGTCTGCACGTCATCCGGCAGATTCATGAACTCCTTGTGGGCGTCCCAATACGGATGCATGGTGATGGCCGCGTCCGGCACGTAGGCGTATCCGTAGCCGTCCTCGTTCACATAGCCCATGAACGGCAGATCCCAAGCGTCATGATCGGTGAGCTCCTGCTTGAAATTCTCTACCTTGGCGAGTGCTTCATCGCTGATGCCCAGGTTTTTCGCCACCTTGTTGGCTTCGGCTGTTTTGGCGTCGGCGTCCTTGTCGAACATGTCGAGATTCACGGTGATGACGGTTTTCTCGTTTGCCATGGATAATGCCTTTCTATGAGCCGCGCATAATGTGCATTATGCATGTTCGTTTGTAGTCGCAAATGAACATTATGTATGACTGGTTTGTATTGTGTGGGGTGAACGCTTGCTGTGTTCGCTATTGATGCTACCACGCATATAGAAGGTGAAATGGTTGAAAAATGAACTTTTTGTGTACTGTGGTTTTGTAAATCGTTGTCATAGCTTGGTTTACGGCAAGTGCCAGACGGTTTAAAAAGATAACATTAAGCGTGTTGTCTTTTTATGATATTCCGTGTTCTGTTAATGTTCGAATGAGCATTTGAAGCCGTGAATCGTTGTGGCAATATCATCCGTTGCGCGGTGAAATCAATGGGTGCATATAGTGCAATGTCGAGTAGGGTTGGTTGCGGAAAGGGGTGCGTGTGATTCGACCGAACAATAGTGAATGCGAAGTGGCTGCCAAAGCCAAGGCTGGCGTCGCAATTGATGATGCCGCTGCACAGGCGCAAGCGAGCGGCAGACAATCGGCAGAGCACGCCGTTTCCTGTCGCCCAATGCTGCGATTCCTGGCAACGCAGGATCGGAACGTCATCTGGCTGTTGCTGGCCATCGCTTTTCTTCCGGTGGACGGCACCACGCTCGGCCTGTACGCGCCGTTCTGGTCGCCGATCAGTCCCGCGCTATTCGCCGTCTACTGCCTGTGCAACTGGCGGCAACTGCATATCGTAGCCGTGAAGTATCTGCCCTTGTTCCTGCTGCCGGTCGCCTGCATCATCCTGTCCATCACCGGGTGGCTGCGCTTCGGCATTCATTTCAACGCCGCATTCATGAGCCTCACCGGGCTGTTCGGCATGCTCGCCACGTTGGGCGCGCTTGTCATCGCCTTCCACATCAAACGCATCCCCTGGAACATGCCGATTCGGCTGCTTATCGTGGCCTACTGGTGCTCCTTCGCCGTGGGCGTCGTGCAATGGTTCTCCATCCATCTGCGGTTCGAGCCGCTCGTCAACTATTTCTCGCATCTCATGTACCGCCAGTACATCACCGATAGTTCGGTGTGGGGCGGCGGTCGGCCGCAATTCCTGTTCGCGGAACCCAGCTATATCGGCATGCATCTGTTCGGCGTATTGCTACCCCTCATGTGGCTGATGCGAGGTCGCGACAACATCTATGCCAAACGGCTGCGTGACCTCATCGTCGTCTACGTGATCGGCGCGATGCTGATGCAGGCCGGCACCAGAATCGTCATCGACTCCGTTGTGGCGCTGCTGATCGCCATCATCGTGCACAACACGTGGCATGATCGGAAGCAACGACTGCGTGGCATGGCGCAGTTTGCCGGAGCATGCCTGCTTGGACTGATGGGCGTGCTTGCCGACTCCAGGCTGACTTCCATTGCCGAAAACGGCGCGCAGGGAGACGGTTCGTTCTTTGCGAGAATCTACCAAAGCCTCGATCCGCTCTGTGGCCTGTTCGCCCACCCATGGACCATGTTCACCGGTTATGGCGCGGGCAACATCATCAATGCGGTGTGGGCTGGCGCATCCAAGGCCGAGCAGCTACTAAATGGTCTTGGCATGAACGGCGGCGCGGCCACAGGATTTGCGGCCGGCATGAATGCGGACACCGTATGGACGATGTGTGCGTATACCAGCGTCGTCGCCGAATACGGATTGATCGGCCTGGTTCTGCTGGTCATCGCTTCCATAGTTTCCATGACGCGTGTCTTCGATACTGCAGCTGCCGAGCATGGTGTTTGGAGCAAGACTGTTATCTGCTGGCTTGTCCTGATCGTGTACCTGTATATCCAGTGCGAGAACTACGCGTTCGCCGCGCTGCCATTGTTTATCTTCGCGGCAAGCAAGCTGCGCGAGTAACCGTATTTGACGGGGTACGGATGTCTTCTTCTCGATAACGTACAGTTGGAGAAGCCGCTATCGCAAGTATTCTTTAACCTGTTCACAAGGCGGCTGACATTAGCAATCATTTGGGTAGGCAATGTTCGACTGTTCAGGTTTTTGAGCCTTGCCGCTCTGGAGCTGCCATATGCGAATGAAATATGTTTCGTTGCTTAGGACGCAGTGGTCGCGGCCTGTTCGGACCGCAGCTCCTCGATACTTATATGCAAGACGGCAGTCGATGGCCGTCTATGCTGGGTGAAGTGATCTGAAGTGATCTGAAATGATTTTACAAGCTGCGGATTTGCGAGCCGAACGGCCACAAGGCCAGCTTGGCCATCTTGAATGATTGAATGCCGAACGGAATACCGATGATGGTGACGCAGTTCAGCAGGCCGGCAAGTATGTAGCCAATCGCCATCCACAAACCGGCCAGTACGAACCAGATGATGTTGATCAGCACGGATCCCACGCCGCCGCCATACTCCACGGTCTTACCGAACGGGGTCAACGTGAGCCCCGCCATCTTGAACGCCTGAATACCCAGTGGAATGCCCACAATGGTGATGCACAACACCAAACCGATAATGGCCCAGCTGGCGGCGAGCAACAACCCACCCAGAATCAGCCACAGAATATTACCAATAAGTCGCATACGCACATGATACTGACATGCCGTGCCGATGCCGACAAGTGGCAACGGATAACAACAAAAGATACAAAAAGCAGCAAAGCCATGTGGGAGGATGTATTTTGCTTCGCCATAAGCAAAAATGGCGAGGCGGATTTATCGAACCTTAATCGAACCAAGTTTTAATACGGTTGCATTGCTTGGCGATGCCTACGAATATATTGGTCAAACTTTTATTTTGCTTTCCGAGGTGTTGCTGGCAGCAGCGTATTGAATGGATTTTTGCAGTCACTTAATTGATGCGGCTGCAAAAGCGATCGGTATTTTCTGGCTGAATTCTTTGAGTGTGGAGCGGCAGAAAACAGAATCTTTGATAAGTGCCATGTAAAACTGCTCAACATCTGTTTGATTGAAATTGTTGGAGCGCATGCGTCGGATGATATCCTGCGCGGAAAGGCCACCCTCTGATTGGTATTTTTCTTAGTGAAATGTGCTGTTGCCTGTCAAAAATATTCTTGATGAATTCGGACCACGGTGGAGCAGCCATTGATATTGACCCTCTTGTGATTCCAACGCGCACTCGCCAATGCAGGCGTTTTGTCAAAAACACGGAAGGAGGTTTGGGTTGCGGGAATGCTTGCCCGCGTTGTCTTCCTGAGGATGCCGATTCGCATCGAGTTGAGTGAATACGTCGGACGCAAACGGTCGGCCGGCAGTGTCTTCTCTCTGTTCGACAGGCGCCGCGGGTTGGCACCCGGGTCTTTTTCTGCGTGCCTCCACCACCTCCCGCATCAACGTGTTCCTCGGCTCCAGTTCCTCGATGCGCCGGCGCAACGCCTCCGCGTCATCGTTGCCGTCCCCGGCATTCCGGCTTCGCCGCGGCGCGGGTTTGTTGGTCTGGCTGGCGTTCCTGTTCCTGGGTCGCAGCGCGGCCATGCCGCCTTCCCGGTACGCCATGACCCAGTTGTGGACCGCTCCGACGCCTGCGCCGAGCCGTTCGGCGGCCCGCTTGGTTTGCTGTCCATCGCCCTGATGGGCCTACTGGTGCGTGGACTTGGCCTATTGCTTCTAGGACTGGCCTCAACAGCAGGTCAGCTAATTGGTTCTATGCTTATCGATTGGCTGGTTCCGGCTCTTGGCACGCAAGTCTATCTGGTAACGGTGCTTGGCGCATTCGTCGCATTGGCGGGTGCGGTCATTGCTGCGATCCCATCGGCTAAAAACGAATCCGATGCGGCGGCGTCACAGTCCATTGCGTAGGAACGCCCAATGGTCCGCGACACTGGAATGTATCTCCATCGCGGCTGCAGGATGCATTTCACCTCAATCGAAAGGTTTATCATGTGCACGGGAATAGAGATAATAAGCAATCAAGGAAAACCTTATTGGGGTCGCACCCAGGACTTCGAGCAGCATTTTGAATATGCTGGAATGAAAATCCCGGCAGGAACAAAGATTGAATCCACGTACACCCCCTTTATGGCAGAAATCGCCACTATGGGAATCGCCCGGGCAACAGACGTCCATGCCCATCCGGTGATTCTTGACGGCATTAACGAACAAGGCATATGTGGGGGATCATTCTACTTCGACCATTGGTACCGCTACGCTTCCGATGAGGAGATACAAGCCCAGGGCAAGGTGCCATTGCGAGGAGAAGAGCTTGTTACTTGGATTCTTACGCATTATTGTTCACTGGACGAGGTCAAGCAGCGTCTGAATAGCGAAGTTGGAATCGTGGATGCGCCAGGCCCGATGATGGGGCGATCCGTTCCACAGCACAGCGTATTCCAAGACGAATCGGGACGCTCCATCGTAGTCGAACCGTCCTCCACCAACGGTTTCGCAATTTACGAGAACAAGGTCGGCGTCTTCGCCAATGCTCCCACCTTTGATTGGCATGTCACCAATCTTAAGATGCATCTGGAGCGTTCAACTCATCGTCACTATTCATACGACATTAATGAGCCAATCGAGTCTATCGAGCTCGACGAATGGACGAGCGGATTGATGGAATACCTTCTGACTATAAGCCGGACACACGCTTTCTGCGGGCGGCATATACCAAGCTCATGTCCCTTCCTGTCGATGATGATTCCGCCATCAACGAGGTGTTCCAGCTGCTGACTGCTGTCAATAATCCAAAGGGAGTTCTGCGCCCTGTGGGAAACGGACAGGTGCTAGTCCCATGGACCCAATACACTGCAGCATACGACATCAGGAACCGTGTCCTTTATGCGCATACCTACGATAACCGCAACGTACGCATGCTGGAATTCGGAAATCCGCGTGAGTGGGACAAAATACACTATTTCAGTTTTATCTCCCGACAAACCTACGAGCCATTTGCCCGAAGAAAACTGATGGGTGACGGGCATCCTATGTAGAGTCTAGTCGGCTAGATATGCAATTCCTTGGGTTGTGCCTCCGGCTGTCACAGCAGGCGGAGGCACAACTTTTTGTACAAAATAATCTAGCCTTTCGCTGTTTGGTGTGGGTGAATTCTGTCAGGTATGATGGTTCGTAGGTCGTGTTTGCCGCAGGTCAGATAGATCATCGTGCTGGAATAGCCCATGTCCCTGAAGCCCCTTGCGCGGGTTTTCACATTCTAGATGACGCTTCCCGGACCCCTGAGGACCGCGTGGTAGTGCCCGAAAGATTGCGTACTTTGGGTCATGGCCGCCCGTGGCACGATGATCAGTCCGCTTCCTCCAGCGTGACGCCAAGCCGGGACATGTCGAGGTAGCGGCGCGAGCTCCACTCGTTCGCGGTCACGTACCGTATGCGCGCGCATACGAGCATCAGCGCGCTGTCGCCGTCCGGGAAGCAACCGACGACGCGCGTGCGGCGGCGGATCTCCCTGTTCAGCCGTTCAATCATGTTGTTCGTGCGGATCCTTCTGCGGTGCTCGGCGGGGAACTCGGGCAGGAGATAGGTCGTGGCCTCGCCTATGCCCTCGCGCAGGCACCTGGCGGCCGCCCCGAGCCTCCGCCCCTCCATCTCCGCGGGCGACCCGCTTGGCTTTGGCGGTGAGCCCGAGCCAGTAACGGCCCGCGCGGTATGCCTTCCGTCCGCCGGAACGCTCGTACATGGACGGTCCTGGCGGATTTCGTTGGCTTTGGCGTCGAGCATCGCGTTGAGTACCTCGGACGCCTTCTGCGTGACGAGCCGGTCGAGTCTGGCCCCGACATGTGCCGGTCGATCCGTATGATGTTCTCGGGCATGGTTCCGTCTCCTGGTTTCCAATCGCGGTTTTTCGTTTTGGCGAATGAAGAAATCGTGCACAGGACGCGGGGCCATGCCTTTCACGTCAGGCCTGAAAACCCAAAGTGCGCAAGAATTCGGACGTTATCCTCAAAGTGCGTAAAATCTGGACATTATCACATTCTAGCAATCGTAGTTCTGAGGTAGACGAGTTAGAACTGGAGAAATTAGATTTAGATTCGTCGTGAGTGGCGTAAAAATGAAGTCTTTGTGTAGCAGAAGTGTGCACTATCATGAGTAGAAAAGTGTAATTATAAGTGGAGGCAATATGCGACTTGAAATCCGGAACATAGGTAAGGTTCGGCATGCCGACATTGCCATTGATGGAATAACAGTGATTGCAGCTGCCAATAATACCGGCAAGAGCACTTTGGGGAAAGCGTTATATTCCCTGCTGTCACCGTTCCATAATTATGATTCCAATGTGCGCGATAGGCTAGTGCGGTCCGTTTTTCGGGCGATGTCTCAGATGGCTCCTATTGCGATAAAAGATTCACGTTCCTCTACCGGTGTGTTTTTGGAGGAAACGGTGAGTAGCCGAACTATGAGGGTGCTTGCCGAAAAAATAGTTCAAGAGGTTCAATATGGTTCGGAAAGGAGCGAAGAGGACGTTTCTGCGGGTTTCTTAAACATTGCTACACAAGATGATGGCGAGTGCAAAAAAAGAATCACTTTCGCAAGAGAGATGGCTTAGATGGGATGATTTAGAGACAATTAGCTCTGCCGCTAAGCATTTTGGCGAGGATGAGAAATATATTGTCATTCGTCAGCGTATTGCAGAATTGCTCAGCGTTTCGGATGAACAGAATGCTCAAATAATTACGCAAAGAACATTTGAAACCCAATTTGGGGAACAGATTAAGGGACTGTTTCCTTCTTCAGGTGATGAGTCCGAGATCGTATTTTCAGATGATCAGAACAGAAGAGAAGTCAAGTTCATTGACAATAGATGCGTTTCAAGTCTCCCTGCAACGAACGAAAGACGAAATATCTACATCCTTGATGATCCTTCTCTGATCGATAACATCTCAGTTGCGCACAGAAGAAGACTATCCTCGTCATGGGGGCCTAAATACAGAGATGAACTTATCGAGGCGATGCTTAATCGAATGGAAGATCTTCGGTCGGATATATATGACGATTTGGCTGGGTCGGTAGTTGCGCAAGAAAAAATGCAGGAAGTATTGTCGGTGTTCGATAATGCGTTTCACGCTGTTCTCGCGCCATCTCCGTCTGGCTTGGTAATCAATACTGACGAGAAAGTAAAAAATCCGATTCAGGCCGGCAATGCTTCTATGGGGGTGAAAGCTTTGCTATTATCCGTTTCCTTATCGAGAATGGAATCGTTTCAGATGATGACATACTCGTTCTGGATGAACCGGAAATCCACTTGCATCCTGAATGGCAGGTCACGTACGCGCACGCATTGGTGCTTACGGCCAAAACACTGAATGTGAAAATGCTCATTACTACGCACAGCCCGTACTTCTTGCAAGCCTTGGTGGACTATGCGTACATTCTCGACTATTTGGATCAGACGTCGGTTTACACTGCTGAGTCGCAGGATGATGGCTCTTCGACATTTGTTCAACTTGACGATGCAGGTATTGCTGATACTTTCGATAGAATGGCTCGTCCATTCTTGACGCTTCAGAAAGCGGTCGCTGAGAAGGATATGAAAGGGTGAAGCAAAATGCTGACGCCAGATGAATGTCTTTCTTTCCTGAAGATGCAGATGGATAGGTTCTTGGAGACTGATCCAGATAAGCAAGATGAATTTGGCGATCCCGTTGAAACGATTGCTCGGTTGTCCTTCGACGTGAGCAGGGGAGAATCGCTTGTAGAGAAAGATGTACGGCAAATCAACTTCGACTTATATGCGGAGACATTCCGTGAAAACCATACTGTGTCGTCTTCTCCATCGTGTGATGGACAGAACGAATCAGTTGACGGTGAACAGCATGAAATACTACGGCCCTCATCATGTGACGGTCTAAGCAAATCAAATATCAGTGATAATTTTTTCTGTTTTGTTGAATATAAAAACGGTAATATCGTTGCTTATGATCAAAAAACTGGCGTTTATACAATTAAACAGAAGCCGGCTCAGGAAATAGAAAGAAAACTGAATGATTCTGCTTATATGCTGGAGTGCGATGGGGTGATAAGTGCCGAAGTTCTTGGTCGACATTTTGGCGTGATCGTCGTTGTCCGGGATGAAAGGGTGCAACGCCAGAAGGATTGTATGGTTTCTGTTGGACCAAATCCTTTGCTTATGCATATACAAGATTCAGTTCGTGAATTTAAATTGCATAAAGGAATCAGCGCCTCCGAGTCTCGTTATAGTTGGGTTAAAATAATGACTGTTTCCCAATTTACTGAGGTTTACCTTCCATTTCTTGAGGATGCTCGTAAAAGCGTGAATTGAGAAGCGTGATTTGTTTTTCGAATGTGATAGAAGTCCATCGTGTTGTGTCTGTTTACTCGTGAGGGTTTCAATAAAGCACGAAGGTCGTCTTTCTGTAAAGAAGAACGACCTCCGCAAACTGGACACTGCCCAACTTTATCGTGAATAAAAGTACATGTAACCGCATAAAAAAGTACATTCAGTTTTGCTGTCTGCACAAGTCCGGAAAAGCGGCGTTGCGGTAGGTTGTGTAGACGCGAAAACTACATGAAGGTCACGCGAATGCGTCATGAATGTCCCAGACGAATTCAGGTGGGCGGTGCTGTGGTCGAAATAGCTGCGTAAGAAGAAAGATTGTATCATCCTCCCGATTTGATGCATTAAACGGAAGCGGAAAGGACAAATTTTTCTGGAGGACTCTGACCTATAACCACAAACACTACCGATTGTTTTGTTAATTTTATGGTTCACGTCTGAGTTTGCATATGTCCGATCACCACGGACTTGCACGCTTTTGGGCACTACCCAGCTGAAATCAGTGTGCCCGTCTGCCTGTGTTCTAGTGGGACTATGTTTTTCCGTCGAATGGTCGCTGCGATATTCCTTGCGCATCAATAGCGACTACCAGTAGTATGACGAGAAAAAATGTGCTGGTGGTTAAGACTGACTTGTTCCGAACTTGCTTAACTCTGTAATGGGCATACTTTTCCTTGGTTGTGTTATGCATAGCATGCGATTCGCATATCCGACACTAAGCTTAAAATCAGGATATGCGAATCACATGCTGTTACCTATCTTTTACAAATAAAGAAAAAATAGGTGTTATACTACCTTTTAAAGGGTAGAGATAATCACAATTGTGAGAATCATGATAACGATCAGATCCTTCATTATTGCTCCTCCTTTCGATAAAGAAGATGCCAGCGATGATTTAGAACGTTGACGTTGGCATCTTGTTTTATTTTGTCAGTCCGTTAGCGTCGTTCTGCGTACTGAAGGTCTGACAGGAATTTTTCTCTCTCCGCCAGAAGCTGTTGCTTGGCGTTGATTTCCTCTTTTAAAGTGTCGACTTCTTCTTTGACTGTCGAGATTAACTGAGCAACTGTAAGTATGCGAGACTGTGGCTCAGTCTCAAGCGGTTGAATTATTCCGCGCTTGAGAGCAAAATCTTCCACATCACTCCTTTTGAAGAAAAGCTTATTACCTTTTTTTTGTGATGCGAGTTTCCCTTCCGTGGCAAAACGTGCGACACTGCGGCGAGTCACATGCAAAAATTCAGCGGCTTCCGTCGAAGACATCTCAGATTTGGCGATGGGAGCTTCAGGCTTGGTTTCCATGGTTCCTCCTTACTTAGTTAAGGATAACTGGATGTGGCGACATATGAGACATTGGAGAATGCGACGTCCTTTCGAGCTGCTGGGACAATACTGTCGACTAAATCAGAAAAATGATAACATAGCTCAAGAACAAATGAAGCGGTGAGACGCTGGCGATCTCGATATTTAGTTCTGATCGGACGTAGTGAAGGAATCTTGCTTGCATGTCCGTCTCCGGATCCTCAATGCGCTGGTGGCACCACTAGCAGATCGCCTTGATCCGCCGCGCTAGGGACAGGCCGCGGTGGTGGCGCAGCATGTCTCGGATGCGCGCGCTCCACGACTCGATGAGTTTGCTCGAGGACGGGATCGGCTCCGCGAACCCGTCCGGCGGGTCGAGGAACGTGAATGGCTGCCCATCCCTGATCCGTCCGTGCACCATCCGGCGGGTCTTGGCCAGGTGCATGTGCTGGTCCGCGATGATGCCGTCCTCCCAACGGCTCTTCTGGTCGAGGAATCCGGCGAAGTTCCGCTCTCACTGGTTGTACGACGCCATCCACTCGGCGGCTGTTCTGACGTCCGAGACGCGCGACGATGTGGTGGCGCGATCCTAGACAGCAGCGACGACCAGGCCGAGCACGTCTCACTCCTCGCCACGTGCCATCCGACTACGTGGCCGCCGGAGACCGCGATGAGCACAACCGTGTCGCGGTGCAGGTGGATGCCGTCGAGGTGCATCACGTCGTGCGTGGATTGGCTACAATGTGTTAGACAGTCCAATGAGGGACGAATGACGTGGGATTGGAGGCCGATGATGGCCGGCCCGAAACATCCCCGCCACTACGACGGGGCGTTCAAACGGCAGATCGTGCAGTCGTGCGAGAGCGGCAAGCCATCCCGGGAGATCGGGGCCGAGTACGACATCGCGCGATCGACCCTGCGGCGCTGGGTCCAAGACATCCGCGACCGGCGGTTGGAGATGGAGGCGGACGTTTCAGAACAAGCGGCGCCGGTATTCACACGAAGGCAGGCGTGATACGGGCCAATGCCGCCCGATATCGTCGCGATGCGGGATGCTGGGCGTCCCCGATCCACCTGTTACTGGATGACCGGGCATCTCGGGACGGAGCGTGTGGATCCGATCGCCGGCGACGTGCGCGCGGTCCGGCGCGACAGCCGCGGACGCTACGGCGCCAGGAAGATCAAGGCCGCCTTGGAAAGGAAGGGCGTCACCGCGTCCAGGAGGCGCATCGGCGGCATCATGCACGAACAGGGCATGACGAGCGCGTACACGCGCAGACGATTCAAACCGCACGGGACGCGGGTCAACGAGGCGAAGCTCGCGAACCTGCTGGACCGCGAGTTCGACGGCTACGCCCCGCACGCGCATCTGGCGAGCGATCTTACCTATGTCCGCGTCGGCGGACAGGCTGCTGAAGAAGGAGCTCGTGTACCGGAACCACTACACCACGATCGAGCAGCCGAGGCATGACCCCGACGACTGCGTGTGGTGGTCCGACGACCAGCGGCTCCACTCCGCCCTCGGATACCGGAGTCCGAAGGAATTCACCGAACAGGGACTCGTCCTCTAAGGACCCGTCCAACACACCGTTGCCAATCCAGGGTGTATGATTTGTCGCGGAATGTCGAGCGGAGCAATGAGGCTGGTTTGGAGAAAGAGGGGTCGGTCATGGAGGAGTGCGAAGTTAGAGGTGTCACTGATATGACGGATTCTCAAGAAGTGAAGAATGTCTCAGAACAGCAGGACGCTCTTGAACTGAATCCGCTGTATCCGGAATATCAGGCGGAACATCATAGTGAATATGTCGATGCTCTCAAAAGTGCCATAGGAAGTGATAAGAAGGGCAAGCTAAGAAATATAGCGATATCTGGAACGTATGGTTCGGGAAAGAGCAGCATCCTCGAGAAAGTGGTCGAAGACTTTGAAGGGGTAAAACCGTGTAGCACAAAGAACATTTCGCTTGCTCCGCTGGCATCCTGTTGCGGTAATGCTGAACGGCGATCTGATAATAATGAAAATAGGCATGGCTCTAAGGGCCCTACAGATGATTTTTCGACAGACACTCCGACGAATCGGATTCAGCGGGAGATTGTGAAGCAACTGTTGTACGGTGTCGATCCGAAAGATGTCCCGCTCTCTAGATTTCATCGGATTCATGAGAAGGGCAAATGGGAGAAGATAGGGTTTTCCTTGATGACGAGTGTATTCCTGACGATGTTGTTGGGGGCATTTTTCGGTGATGATTTAGGTAAATTCGGGCAATCATTGTTGTCTTCTTTGCCGTTTATCGATAAATGGGCGATAAGTCCATCAGGGAAGTTTTTGCTAGGCTATGTAGTCTTGCTAGTGCTTCTTTTCGCGGCGTCATGGATGATCTGTTCTTATCTTCTAAAAAGCAATCTGAAAATCGGGCAAGTTAATGTGAGTGGTGCCTCGTTGAAATTGGATCAGGGAGTTGACTCATACTTTGACCAGTATCTTGACGAAATTGTATACCTATTCGAAAAATCAAAGATCGAAACCGTGATTTTCGAAGATCTCGACCGATTTGAAAGCCCTGAAATCTTCGATTCATTACGTGAATTAAATCAGATTCTGAATGACGATCCAGTTATTACTGGGGAAAGATCTCGTCGAGATGGAAGAACTATCCGTTTTATTTATGCAATAAGTGACGCCGTGTTTGATGATCAATGTATCAAGGCCTCGGAAGAAACATTAAGTGAAGAAAGGCGAATAGGAGCTTTCTCTCGTGCGAAATTCTTCGATCTTATTATTTCAGTAGTTCCGTTTGTCAGTTCAAATAATTCCCATCAAACGGCACGAAACGCTCTAGGCGATGAAATCACTCGAATAGACAAAGTCGGAGATCTACTTGAAGACGTCGCCGGTTTTATTCCAGACCAGCGTACTTGGATAACGATCCGCAACGATTTCATCATGTACAGCAGAAGACTGCATGTTAACCTAGATGATAAGAAAGATGAGGAGAATACTCTTGGACTATCCGCCGCGCATCTTCTCGCATTTTTGATTTATAAAAACTGTTACCTTGCGGATGCGGAAAAGATGAGAGAAGGCAACAGCAAGATCGACAAAATATATTCGACTGCACGGAGCATTTCCACAGATAGCATTTATAGGCTATCCCAACGGCGCAAAAGCGCGCAAGAAGATTTGGAAATGGCTTTAGACTCTATGGAGGCGGATAGAATTGCCTCCCAGTTGGCGCAGCGGACGAAAGCGTGGATTGCGGAACTCAGCGGCGGAAAAGTCGATGATGATGACATTAATATCTCTGGATATAGCGGCTCTAAATTGAGCGAAGCACACACCTGGGAAGAGCTTTCAGCAAAGCGAAAGGATTCTACAATTAAGATTACCGCTTCTTTCTATGGCGAATCTGGTTGGCGTCCGATTGAAATCACACCTTCAAAACAAACTTTTGAAAAATACCTTGACACGACAATTGATATTAGTCAGCTGACATTGAATGCTGTCAATCAGAGGATCTGTAAAATTGAAAACCGCATTGAAAATCTGAGGACAGGTGATTGGAAATATCTTCTGAATGATAAAGCCTGCGAGATAGATTTCGAGGGTCCCGACATGTTCGATGATTCAGACCGCCAGACATTGTCTCAGTTTATCCAAGACGATCTGCATGAACAGGGTACGTTGCTATCAAGTTTGATTGCCGGTGGTTGGATCGCTCAAGATTACAAGCTGTATTCCACGATTTATTCAGATGAAGGCATGTCGAGGAATGCCCTAAATTTTGTAATACACAATATTAACGAGAACAAATCTGATTTCTCTTTCCATCTCAACGATGCGGATGTACAGAATGTGCTGAAACGCGTGCGACATCGAGATAATTCTCTCTTCGGACAAGCGTGGATGCTAAATATCAGTATTCTCAACTACCTGGTGAAGTCAAAAGCAGATGAAGATAAAAAGACGCTACGCATGGTTATCTCGTATCTATCCAACTTGAAGGGTGTGGCAAAGGATTTCTTGCTTGCGTTTCTCAGCGATGAGGAAAACAAAACAGCTGAAGTTCTTGAACTGCTTGCGGCGGACACATGCTCGGAGATACTGGAGTTCTTGGCGGACGATGTTGCTACGTTAGCTGACACTACAACTTTGTGTGATTTCCTAGACGTTGTACTGCGTCATTTGAATAAAAATGTTCAATACGAAGTTTCCGATGCCTTCAATAATTTCATTCAACAACATTGGGAATTCATTCCCGTATTCAGCGATGATTCTTTAGATGAAGAAGTGGCAAAGCAACTCGACAAGGTGCTGCTTGACTCTCACTACTCCGCTCCAGATCTGTCTTGTTTGAGTGAACCATTGCGCAGACTCCTCGTTGAACATGATGGGTATGATTTCACCAGAAGCAATCTTCTTTGTGCGATTAACGATTTGCAAGGCACGTTTGCAAAGCATGAAATGCTCGCTCTGAACCAGATCAGAAGCATTTCCACCCCCGTCTACCAATACGTCATTAAGAATGTCGACAAGTATCTTGACTTCCTGAAGGAATCTGAATATGCGCTCGACTTCGTTGATGGGACTGTTGCCTCGGATGTCGATTCAGATATTGTTGCAGTGTTGGGCGACTCCGTCCACTCGATATTTGACACTCGCAAATCAGAAGATAAATGGGTGGAGCTTGAGCAAGTTGTTAGCGGAATAATCAAGAAGCATTCACATACTGCTCGAATGCTTCATTTTGAGTCGGACGAATTAAAGAACAGACTTTCTTCGGGAATTGACGATGAAACACGGAAACGAATCAGCGTTTCTTATGTCAATGAGTTACTGCGGAATGATGCGATTTGGTTTACTCCGATGAATCTGCAGACCGTGTTGGAGTCTGTTGGGGATGTCGAGGAGGCGGATGCGTGTGGTGAGTGGCTAAAGCTGCATTCTTCCTTTGAATCAACCAAGGAAGACCCAGAATTTGACAGGGGAAATCTTGCGGTCAAACTGTTGAACCTGCCTCTTGATGTTTGCAATGCGAAGAAAAAGGAATCGCTGGTTCGCTCGTTGCAGCTCGAATCACCACTTTCGGATGAGCAGGTTTCCAATATTAAAGTGGGTGATTCCAGAGTATTCGATCTTAAACGTGAGCCCGATGTCTATGCGCGATTGTTGGATGATAAATCGATTATTGGCGACACTGAAACCGCCTTTGGAATGATTCCTAATATTTGTTGGGAAGCACGTCGAACGTGGCTGCTGCGATCTGCAAAATTTATTACTTACTTATCGCCGAATCTTCTTGGACCGAATGAGGCATGTAGGATCATCGCCGATGAAGATACTCGTCTTGAACCTGTGCTGCAGAAGATAGTCGAGGATATGTCTGTTTATATTCAAGATGCAGATTTCGATTATCTTTTGGAAGCGGCAAAGGCGTGGATGAGTCATTCCGGCAAAACTGTAGACAAGGATAGAACCGAATTGTTCGACGAGCTGGCCACCAAGGATGAACGACTACATGGAGTAAAGGAATTGTGGGAACTCGGACTCGAATCGAATCTATGCGTAAGAATGATTAATCGAGCGTTTGACGAACAAGGTATTGACGATGCCAATATTGGCGTGGCTCGAGAGATCATCCAGCATCTCGATGTGCCCTATAGACAGTTATTCAATGATAAAAATCGTACCTTGAATACTGACGATGAAAACTTTGTCTCGTTGATTGCAAAACTGAATCAATACGCTAAACGAAGTGGTATTACCCCAGAAGACATATGGAGAAATCCTCAGGAAAAAGATGGATTTACCAAATATACCGTGGCCTTTTCTTCTGTAGAAAAACTTAATGAAAAGATTGATTTACTGCAAAACCAATCAGCAATTAATAATTGAGCCTCGTTCGTCTTTGCATGCGTTGTTTTGTTATGGAGCGTGCCTCGCCTGCATTTTGCTCATATTTCGCTTATGTATGGCAGATTCGGAGGCCTGACCGGAGACATCTCACTTACATATGGCAGACACATGCGGCGAAAACCTCAAAAACGTACCCCCGAAGTGGCTGTTTTCGCAGGCGACGTGCCATATATAAGCGAGATGTTTCCGTACGAAAAGCAAAATCTGCCATACATAACGCAGATAGATCGGTTGGCGTGGGGTATTACGCGAAGTGATTTCACGCGAGTACACGCTGCGGCCTACAGCAGGGGAGCGGTGCGTGGTTTTGCGGTTGAGTTTCGTACTTGCAGCTGAACGGGGAATGTCTCGAATGGTTCCTCGATGGGTTGTCCTTCGATGAGTGCCAGAGCCTTTTGCGCCGCATCGACGGCCATGTCGTATGGGCGCTGTCGAACGGTGGTTAGCTCAGCTTCTTTGGCGAAGGTGCTGTCGTCAAATCCGGTTACGGAAATATCTCCAGGCACGGAAAGGCCGCTGCGTTGAAGGCGGAAGAACAATGGAATTGCCTGTGAGTCCTGATGGAAACACAATGCGGTGGGTGGGTTGTCTTGCGCCATGATTTCGGAAATTGCCGCATCTAGAATGCTGTCGCCTTTTTGCACTGCCAGTGTGCGGGCGGTCAGTCCGTCAACTGCATCGCAGGCTTCCTGGAATCCGGAAATACGGTTAAATGAGCTGAATCCCAATGTGGAGGAAAAGCTTTCATATAAATACAGCAGGTTACGATGTCCCAGCTTGGCGAGATGCCGAACGATGAGTTTGATGCCTTCTTTGTCGTTGATACCGACAGTTGCATCGAATCCTTCGCTGGTGGTATTGATACCGATAATCGGAATTTTTGCGGTTCCGAGACGTTTGACCTCGTCGGGGCTGATGCCAAATGAGGAAACGAATACGGCATCGGCGTTGCTGCGTACGGGAAGTTCCTCGAAGAATGCGTCACGCGCCTCCGACCCCTCGATGGGGTAGATGACCAGATCGTACCCGGCGTCACGCAAAACATCGTTAAGTCCGGCAATGATTTCGGCGGTGAACCATTCGATGACGCCGCTGCCGACCAATAATGCTATGCGATAGGTTCTACCGGATTTAAGAATTCCTGCCGATCTGGAAACGCTGAAATTCAACGCATCGGCTGCGGCCTGCACTTTCAACCGTGTTGCCTCTGACACCTGTTCAGGGTGTGCGAAAGTGCGTGAGACTGTAGCGTTCGATACGCCTGCCTTCAGTGCCACATCGCCGATGCTCGCTTTCATGGTGCCTCCGAAAGTTTTTCACTGTTTGTTTCAGCCTACCATCATTACCGTCCTCATGGCTACAGAGTTGAAAGATGAATGAAAAGGGTTGCGATACGACACGCCGTATGAAAAACAATGTGTGCACGCTCACAGCGGTGAGATGAAACGGGTTTCAAATGAAACCGTTTACATTTCAAAAACCCTTGAATTGCCAATATGAAACCCTTGTCGTATGCTATTGCTTGTCCGCAAGGGGCGGATGAAGGCTTACGAGGACGTAAGGAGAGATATGAAAATTAACAAAGGTATCGCAGTGGCAGTGGCGGCCCTGAGCATCGTCGGCTTGGCTGCGTGCGGGAACAGCAATGCCGCGTCCGGCACAACCGATACGAAAGCCGACAAAGGGCTTGACGTTATCGGCAACACCATCACCTACGACCCCAATCATCTCGTGAACGACGGCAAGCCAATCCAGCTCGAGTACTGGAGCTGGGGCAGCAAGGGCACGGATCCTGTCTACAAGATGATTGAGTCCTACACGAAGACGTATCCGAACGTCACCATCAAAACGGTGAATGTTTCATGGGATGATTATTGGACCAAGCTGCCGTTGGCTCTGAAAGGCAAAAACGGTCCGGCCGTTTTCAACATCCACAACTCTTACGATGCGTTGATTCGTCCATACGCAGCGGATTACGATATCGACACCAAGTCTTTGGAATCCGACTACTCCACCGCATCCGTACATGAAGATGAGAACGGCAAAGTCAAGTACATCGACTCCGTGATCAACACCGGCAACATCTACTACAACAAGACATTGTGGAGCGAAGCGGGCCTCACCGACGCCGGCATTCCGACCACATGGGACGAATTCATCCAGGTCGCCCAAAAGCTCACCAAAACCGACGGCAGCAAGATGACGCAGGCCGGCTTCAACTTCAACGGCGACGCCTACAGCGCCATCTATCAAGGTCTGAATTATCAGAAGGGTGAACTGCTCTTCAGCGAAGATGGCAAGAAAGCCAACTACAACAACGATGTGACCAAAGAAAACATGCAGTTCCTCAAGGATTTGTATGACAAGTACAAGGTCGGATCCGTTGACTTCGGCAACGATTACACCCAAAGCTTCGGTAACGGTCAGTCTGCGATGATCTACGCTTGGGGCCACATGGAAGGCACGCTGAAAGAAAAGTATCCAGATATTGACTACGGCGTGTTCGCCACCCCAACCTTCTCCGAAGACACTCCGTTTGCATACGACCGTTACAACGGCGAATCCACTCCGGGCGTCAACAAGAACCAGAGCAAGGAACAGCAGGCCGTTGCCCAGGACTTCATCAAGTACCTGCTCGCCAACGATGATTACATTCGTGAAGCGGTATCCGAACTGAACTCCTTCCCAGCCAAGACCTCGCTGCAGAACGACAAGGACATTCTCTCCAAGCCGGTCATGGCCGCCATCCAGCCACGCGTAGACCGACTGATCTGGCCGGGACCGGCACCATCCACCGTTGAATCCAGCGGCACCACTGCTTTCCAGAACGTCTTCCAGAACGGCATGTCCATCGATAAGGCTCTCAAGGAGGCCCAGGGTCAGATGGATACCGACATGAAGAGCTCTGACTTCACGTCAATGGAAAGCAAGTACGCTTACTTCGACGAACATAAGTAATACCGATATATCCTTTCCGACCCCTTTTCCAATCCGGGCAGTCGCGGTACGATTCTTCTTCCGCGCCGCGGCTGCCTTTTATCTACGAGATACGTTCAATCTTCTTATTCGATTCGATCTGACATTCTGTATTGCGTAACAAAACGGTCGAATCGGCTCACAGAGAGGCGAGATTCAATGAAAAACAAAAATGGTGAATCTCTGGTATCGAGAATTTTCACCCTACGCAACATGGCTGTTGTCTTCTTGGTGGTCTATTTCGCCATTTTCCTGGCCTACCCAATTTTTAAAGCCTTCGCGGGCAGTTTGCATAACTGGAATCCTCTGATTGGCACTTATGATTGGGGCGGACTCGACAACTTCAAACAGATCCTCACAGACAAACTTTTCTGGACTTCCATGGGGAACACGGCGGTATTCGCAGGTGTTTCCACACTCTTCCGCATTGTGCTTGGTCTCGGCTTGGCCCTGCTGCTCAGCGCCAAACTCGTCAAATGCAAAGACACCCTCCGAGGTCTGTTCTACATGCCGACCATCACTCCGCTCGTGGCAGTTTCTTTCGTGTGGATGTGGATGTTCGACCCGCAGTTCGGCATGGTAAACAAAATCACAGGACTCGACATCAACTGGCTGCACGACACCAAATGGGCCATGCCGGCAGTCATCATCATGACCATTTGGAAGGATTTCGGCTACGCGACCGTTCTATATTTGGCCGGTCTCATGAATCTTCCTCGAGACGTGTACGAGGCGGCCGCCATCGACGGTGCCAACTCAGTGCAGATTTTCTTCAAAATCACCCTGCCGTTGCTTAAATCAACCACCTTGTTCATTGTCATCACGTCACTGATCAGCTACCTGCAGGCATACGTGCAGATTCTCGTCATGACCGAAGGCGGTCCGGGCACGTCAACCTACACCATCAGCTATCTCATCTTTGATCAGGCATTCCAGAAATACAACTTCGGCGTCGCGTCAGCTCAGGCAGTTGTGCTCTTCCTGTTCACTGGTGTGCTCACCCTCATCATGTTCAAGGTTTCTGGAGATTCGGAGGAACTGGCATGAAATCACGTAAAATTGGCGGCATCATTCTTACGATTCTGCTCTTCATCGCCGCCATCATCACCATTGTTCCATTTGTTTGGATGTTCATTTCATCATTCGCGCCAAATAGCGAAATCGTAAAAGTGACCGGAGGATTATTCCCTAAGCCATCCACGATTGACAATTATGTGAGCATCCAAGAAAAGTTCAATTTCTTGCGATTGTTCGCAAACTCGCTGATCGTAGCAGTACTGAAAACCGGTATTGCAATCTACACAAGTGCAGTGCTTGGTTACGTGTTCTCTAAAATGCGATTCCGTGGTCGCAACCTGCTTTTCGGCATCGTTATGAGCACCATGATGATTCCTTGGGCAGTGACCATCATTCCGCAATACGAAATGTTCACCAACTGGGGTCTGCAAGACACCTACACGTCGCTCGTGCTTCCTGGCATGATCAGCGCATTCGGTATCTTCCTGTTCCGCCAATCCATCTCGGGAATTTCTGACGAACTCATTGAAGCGGCGAAACTCGATGGCGCATCCGAAACCAGAATCTTCCATAGCATCATTCTGCCAATGAGCCATAACACCATCGCGGCGCTCGCCATTTTCACCTTCCTGTGGAATTGGGAAGACTACCTGTGGCCATTCTTGATGATTACCGACGAAAACAAGCAGCTGCTCGCTGTCGGTCTGAAGGCCTTCAACGGACAATACGGCACCGATTACGGCGGATTGTTCGCAGCGACTTCGTTGGCAATTGTTCCAGTGATCATTGTGTATATGATTTTCCAGAAGCAGTTCATTGCAGGTATTGCGACGGGCAGTGGCAAGTAAGGCAGGAGTAGTATGGCAAACAACGCATTAGATAACGCAACCGGCACGGTATTCGTCGACTATGTGCGCAAGGCACGTCCGAAAATGCGAGAATCGTCGGTTTTACAAGGGGAGCATTGGAGGATTGGCATTCTAACGGAATCGCTGATCCGTTTCGAATGGTCTGATTCCGGCGAATTTGAGGACAATCTCACGCAGATGGTGGTCAACCGCGATTTCGGTGCCGATCCGCAATTCACGGTGACGCATCGCGACGGACTGCTCATTGTTGACACCCCCGCGCTGTATGTGACGTACGATGGCAAGCCATTCAGCAAAGAAGGCTTGAGCGTAGTCGTCAAGGGCGTGGCCGACACCCAGTTCAATACGTGGCATTACGGCGACGAACCGAAGCATAATCTTAAAGGCACCGCGCGCACGCTCGACGAGGCGAACGGCGAAATTCCTCTGGACGATGGTGTGATTTCGCGAGACGGATGGGCGGTGCTCGACGATTCCGCCGCGAACGTGATCGTGGAAGCATACGAAGTGAACGGCAAACCGAATCCGCTGGGGGCTTGGGTTATGCCACGCGATCACGCGGAAACCGACTTCTACTTCTTCGGCTATGGCCGCCGCTACACCGAAGCGGTGCAAGACTTCTACAAGCTGGCCGGACCAACGCCTCTGCTGCCGCGCTTCGCACTCGGCAACTGGTGGAGCCGCTACTACCGCTACACGCAAGACGAATACCTGCAGCTCATGGACCGGTTCAAGCGCGAAGGCATTCCATTCACCACATCCGTGATCGACATGGACTGGCACCGCGTGGACGATGTCGATCCGAAATACGGTTCCGGTTGGACCGGCTATTCGTGGGATAAGCAGCTGTTCCCGGACCATAAGGCGTTCTTGCGCGACTTGCACGAGCGCGGCCTGAAAGCCACGTTGAACGTGCATCCGCGAGACGGCGTGCGCGCGTTCGAAGACGACTATGAGGCGGTGGCCAAGCGCGTCGGCATCGATCCCGCAACCGAAGAGGCAGTGGAATTCGACCTCACGAATCCGGATTTCGTAAGCGCCTACTTCGACATGCATCATCGTATGGAAGCCGAAGGCGTTGACTTCTGGTGGCTCGACTGGCAGCAGGGCGGCGTGACCCGCCAGCCGGGACTCGACCCGCTGTGGGTGCTCAACCACTTGCACTACCTGGATTCCGGGCGCTACGAGACTTCTTCCGAACGCAATGTAAATGAGAACTGCGAATGCGAAAAGTGCGCCGAGCCGGGCGCTCGCGATGAGCATGAAATGCATGTCGAGCAATCCGAACGCAACGTGAGTTGCACGGAACGCAACAACCGTTGGCCGCTCACCTTCTCGCGGTATGCCGGCCCGGGTTCGCACCGCTACCCGGTCGGCTTCTCGGGAGACACCATTGTTACGTGGGAATCCTTGCAGTTCCAGCCGTATTTCACTGCTACCGCGTCGAATATCGGCTACGGATGGTGGAGTCACGATATTGGCGGTCATATGTGTGGCTATCGTAACGAGCATTTGGAAGCCCGTTGGTACCAGCTTGGCACGTTCAGCCCGATCAATCGCCTGCATTCCAGCAATTCGCAGTTCATGGGCAAGGAGCCGTGGAACTTCTCCGCGGAAGTGCGCGATTCCATGGTGGGTTCGCTGCGACTGCGCCATATGATGCTGCCGTACCTGTACACCATGAACTATCGCGCCGCGTTCGAGGGCATGCCATTGGTGGAGCCGATGTATTGGGCGGATCCGAACAATCCGCAGGCGTACGAGGTGCCGGATGAATTCCGTTTCGGCACTGAGCTGCTGGTTGCACCAATTGTTTCTGACAATGACGATTCCGCGCAGCTGGGTAGCACGGAAGCATGGCTGCCGCAAGGTGAATGGTATGACTTCTTCGATGGTCGCCGTTACGTTTCGGCAGGAGAGTCCGGGCGTCGTTTGGAAGTGTGGCGTGCGATCGACCGTATGCCGGTGTTTGCCAAGGCTGGCGGTATCGTGCCGTTGCAGCAGCTTGGCGAGGGCAATAAGGTGAATGATCTGGGCAATCCGGAGTCCCTGCAGGTGCTGGTGTTCCCCGGTGCGAACGGTTCGTTCACACTCAAGGAAGACGATGGTTCTGTGGCCTCTGCTGCTTCCGGTTCTGCATCTGCCGAGTCTTGCGATGGCCAAACTCATGTTGCCGATACGCGCATGAGCCTTGACTGGAAGAATACGGACAATGCCACGCAGTTCACCATCAGTCCGGTGGAAGGCTGTGCTGAAGCCATTCCGGCACAGCGTAACTGGGAGATTGTGTTCCGTGGAGTTGCACAGCCAGACACGCAGAACGTTCGTATCGAAATTGGCGGTAAAGCTTGCAATACTGCAGAAATTACATACGATCAGCAGACGTTGAGTCTGTCGGTCGTTGTGCGCGACGTGCCGTCTACTGCATGCTTGAACGTTACGATTGCAGACGGACTGCAGATTGCTGAGAATTCAGTCGAACAGGACGTGCTTGACGTGCTCTTGCATGCGCAAATGCCGTACATTTCCAAAGAGCATGCGATGCAGGCGATTCGTGAGCAAGGAGTGCGTGCGCTCGGGGCTCTGCGCACCTTCGATACCGCGCCCCGTTTCAGCAACGAGCTGTTTGTCACCTCCGGCATGCCCGATGCGGTGATCGGCGCCCTGGAGGAAATCCTCCTCCGCAGCTGATGCGAAGTTGCGGGCCAGCCGGCTGAAGGCAAAAAATTTGGGCATGGAAAAGGGGTTGCAGCGAATCTTAACGATTTGCTGCAACCCCTTTTCGGTTACTTAGACTGGTTTCCGACTCGCGATAGAGGGCGGAAACCCTGAAGCCCAGCAGCTTAGTTGTGCTTGGACTTCTTGCGGCTGTTCTTATGAGCGTGCTTGCTCTTCTTGCCATCCTCGTCGTAATAGTAGTAATAGTAGTAATTGCCGTTCGTGGAAGACTTGCGTTCCTTTTCGAGGTTGAATACGAAGCCCACCACCGGCACATTGAGGTTATCAAGCTGCACGGCGATGTCTTTCAGATCGCGCTTCATGGTCACGTCGCGACCGGAAACGAGCACGATACCGTCGCTCTTCGAGCCGAAGACAGTGGCATCATTGGCCACCACCATCGGGGAAGTGTCGACGATCACGTAATCGTAGGTCTGCAAAGCCGCGTCGAGCAATTCGGTCATGGTCTTCGAGTTCAGCAGCATGGAAGCGTTCGGCGGCTTCGGACCAGCCGGCAGAATATGCAGGTTCGGCTTCCAATAGCGCTGCACCACATCCTTCACGGTGGCCTGGCCGGAAAGCACGTGCGTTAGGCCGGCGCCGCCTTCCAGGCTAAGTCGTTCGGCTACGGACGGGTGACGCAAATCGGCGTCGATCAGCAGCACTTTGGCGCCGTTTTCGGCAAGGGCGGCCGCCACGTTCACGGAAACAGTGGTCTTACCTTCGGAAGGTCCGACGGAGGAGATGACGATCATGCGCGCATCGCTGCCTTCAACCTTCGATATGAAGGAAAGGTTGGTGCGAATACGGCGGAATTCCTCAGCGATACGGCCGGCCGGGTTCGACACGATGATCGGCTTGTTGCTCTGCAGGCTTTCGTCGGTGGGGATGCGGCCCATGATCGGCGCGTTGATAATGTCTTGCAGATCGCTGGCTTCCTCCACGCGGGTTGCCATAAGATCGCGGATCAGGGTAGCGAACACGCCGAGAATCAGGCCTGCCACCAAGCCGACGGCCAAGTACAATGCCACCTTCGGGGAGCTGGGGGAGATCGGCTCCGCAGCGCGCTGCACCACGGAAAGTTTCACTGGCGACTCCTTGCCGGAGGCATACAGCGACTTCTCCACCACATTGCTCAGGGATTCCGCCACGCTGTTGGCAATGTCGGAAGCCTGCTTCGCGTCTCCCGTTTCGGCGGTGATGTTCACGAACGCGGTGTTCGTCGGGTTCGTGACGGTCAGCTGCCCGGCCAGATTCGCGACGGTGGTGTCGAGGCCAAGATTGTCGATAACCGGCTTCAGCACGGATTCCGTGGTGGCCAGCGTCGGATACGACTGAATCTGGTTGGTGATATACGTGCTGGCGCTGTTGATGTTGGAAATATTGTTGTCTTGCACCGACGAATCACTGTAGGTGGCGAACACCTGCGCGGTCGCGGAATACTTCGGGGGTGCCAGGAATGTGTATGCGCACACCGCTGCGAAAACCACCACGAACGTGATGATGCCCACCAGAAGATGCTTATGGACTATACGGAACAAATCCATCAAGGTGATGCCGTCGTCTTCCGTATCATTGGATTCGACGACCACCTGATTGGTTGCTGGCACGTTGCTTTCTGCTGCAGCCATGTTTCCCCTCGACATTTGTCACATCATATTGATCAGGTTCCATACTAGCAAAGAGCACCCCCATGGAGGGAGGTTGGCACCCTTTCTAGCTTGGTTCGTTGATATTTCAACGTTTTCAGGCAGTGGCGCTTGCTATGGTCTGCAAAGCCTTGCAGATTTCGTTGTACGCTGCCTGATATACGGCGAAGTCCTTGCCGATCGGATCCTCCACATTGTTGGTATCGGGGATCATCGGTCGGATCATGCTTGCATTGTCGATTACCGATTCGAGTTTTTCCTGCCGGGTATTACCCCCCATGTACCCCTGTTCCTTGCAGTAGACGCACATGTTGGCGAAATCGTTGATGAGGAAGGTTTTGCGGGCCGCGGTTGGTGCAATCACCGCGATTTCCTTGCGCTGCTCGTGTTCGAAGCAGAGGATGAGATCACTGCCCTGCGCGATTTGCGGGGTGACTCGTTTCGCGCGGAAGCTGCTGGAATCGATGCCATGCTGGTCGAGCAGCCTTTTGCTGTTCGGTGCGATTTCGTGCGAAACGAGCCCGCGTGTGCCCGCACTGTCGGATTCAAGATCGGGCATGAATTGGGGGAGGAGCAGTTCTCCCATAGGAGAGCGGCAGATATTACCGGTGCAGATAAACAGGACTTTCATGATCTCTTCCTGGAAAAAGAAAACAATCGGTTTTACGATGCTTGTTTTCGAATAAATGAAGGGACTTGGGAAAACCCAAGCCCCTTCATGAAACATAGATATGGTGTGTATCTACTTGGTTATTGTTCAGCGAGCAGAGCTCTTGCGAACGGCAACCAGGGAGATGCCAGCGGCAGCCAGCAGCACGACGGCCACAACGTACGGAGCGATAGCAGCACCGGTGGAAGCGGTCTCGTTCTTCTTGGCGGTGCCTTCGCCGGTAGCGGCGAAGGTCACGGAAGCGGAAGCGAGAGCGGCACCGGTCGGATTGCCTGCTCCATCGACTGCGTAGATGGAAGATGCGATGGTGCCAGCAAAGCCAGACTTGAAGGTGTAGGTGGCGGTCAGGGTGCCGTCCTCGTGTGCCTCTTTAACGTTGGAGTACTTGGTGGCGGTCAGGGTGACGTTCTCGACGGTGGTGTCATCGTAGGACACCACGTAGCGCTGGCCCGGAGTCAGTCCCGTAAACGTGAAGGTGGCGACGTTGCCGGAAACGGTGCCGGTCGCGCCATAAGCCATAGCGGTGTTAGCGGCAAAGCCAAAGCCGAACACGGCGGCGATGGTGGCGAGAATTGCGACGATCTTCTTCTTCATAATCGTGATTCCTCTCTAAATAAAACGTACATTTCAGCGGTTTTCCGTAGTGGTTTCCCGCTACGACCTTGACTATACGCCCCCGTTGAGAACCGCGCTCTCGGGGGATGTGAGGTGAATCGCACATATGTGACGGCGTTGTCACACCATGTGACGACGTTCGCACATGCCCCCGAATATGAAAAATGGCGATTTTTCGTTGGAAAATCGCCATTTTGATAAGAATTTACAAACGCAACACGCCGAAGCGTCACTCTTCGTCGTCAAAACTGAACAGGTCTTCAACCGTGGTATCAAGCGCTTTCGCAAGATCCATGGCAAGGCGTAGCGACGGGCAATACTGCCCCTGTTCGAGGCGTCCTATCGTCTCGCGGCGCACGTTCACCAAGTCGGCAAGATCGGCCTGTTTCAAGCCGCGTTCCATACGTTTGAACTTCAAACTAGTCTTCATCGGTGTTCCCGCCCTCATGCTCAAGCCACAGGTAGCGGGCGTCGGCGATGGCCAGCGCCAGCATGCCCAACGTCGGCAACGCCATGGCGGGAACGGTGAACGGCGCATGCCTGAACAGTGTGACGATCATGCCCGCGAAGCCCAACACCACCAGCGCCACCACAAGCACGAAGAACGTGAAACGGATGGCCGTCGCCTGATGCTCGTCGGACAGCTCGTCGCGGCGGGGGTGCGCGCGGTTGTACACCGTGCTCAGCCAGATCTCGCCCACGGCCCACACCAGCGCGAACACGCCCATGGTGATAATGCCCGGCCACGTGTGATGCTGGAACATTTGGATGGCGCAGGCGATGGCTCCCACAAATTCAGCGACCATGCGGAAGAGGATGTAGCGGTTAAAGGTCACGGGTCTGTCCTTTCCTACCGTGTTTCTTCGTGTTTTCCGACGATTTCGTATTGTACCCGTTGCCCTGAAGAGGGGTGAAGAAGCGGGGGAAAGGCTGTTGACGGGTGCATGCGGTGAAACGATTTTCAGAAACGTTTGCATGTGGCTGTTTCGAGGCATGTCGTATATCGGGGGTCGAAGGATGGGGGACAACCTTGCTGAAAGCGTTTGTAAAAAAGCAGAAAAACCAATCATTTTTCATCGTCGATTTCATTAAAAATCACTCATTTTTCACCAAAAATTTGTGATATTTTAAGGATTACGTTCGCTAAGGAGCAAACGTTTTCAAAGGAAAGATGCAAGGAAGCAGGAGGTCAAAGTGCGAATAAGTTCGCGTACGTTCGCAGGTATTGCGCACGTATTCACTAAGCAACAGCCCCCGCAAGACGGGGGTCCATCCGAACCGATGACCCGCGTCGAGCGCAGGCAGGCGGCCCGCAAGGCCCGCACCATCAAAACGTGGAAGAAAGCCGCCGCCGGAGTCGCGGCCGTCGCCACCATGCTGGGCGGCATGGGCGTGGCCTCCACCGCACTCGCCTCGGACCGTGACAGCTACCAGGATACGGTCGGCAATGCCACGTTCGAGCAGGCCCGCGAACAGTACGGCCTGACCGAGAGCATGAAGAACGGCGCCATCCTGCATGCGTGGATGTGGTCATTCAAAACCATCACCGAACATATGCCTGAAATCGCCGCGGCCGGCTACACCTCCGTGCAAACCGAGCCGATGAGCAAAATCAAGGAAGTCGCCGCCAACGGCAAGAAGTTCACCGAAAACTGGTATTACGTGTACCAGCCGGCGAACACCTCCATCGGCAACTTCGTGGTCGGCAGCGAAGACGATCTGAAGGAAATGACCGCCACTGCACACAAGTACGGCGTGCGCGTAATCGTAGACGTGGTAGCCAACCACTTCACCTCCGACTGGAGCGCCATCGACTCCGATTGGCAGAACAAAGACTACTTCCACTCCCGTTCCAACTGCGGCGGCAACGACGGCGACCAGATCAACTATTCCAGCCGCCGCGATGTGACCCAGTGCCACCTGCTTGGCCTGTGGGACCTGAACACGCAGAACCAGTATGTGGCCGACCGCATGCAGGACTTCCTGAAGACCGCAGTCGCGGACGGCGTTGACGGCTTCCGCTTCGATGCCGCCAAGCACGTCGAACTGCCGACCGAAGTGTTCGACAACAAGACCTCCAACTATTGGAACACCATTTTGAACAATGGTTCGCAGTTCCAGTACGGCGAAGTGCTGCAGGGCGATTCCGGCCTCGACTACAAGGCCTATGCGGACCTGTTCGCCAACAATTCCTCCGACGGCGGCGGCAACACCGCATCCAACTATGGCAAGTCCGTGCGCGCGGCCATCAGCTCAGGCAATCTGAGCACCAAGATGGTGCAGAACATCGATACCGGCGGCGCCAAGGAAGACCAGCTCGTCACTTGGGTGGAGTCGCATGACAACTACGCCAATGGCGACAAGGAATCCACGTATCTGACCAATGATCAGATCGTATTCGGCTGGGCGATCGTGGGCTCCCGCAAGGCCGGCGCACCGCTGTACTTCAACCGTCCGGTCGGCTCTGGCGGAACCAATGCACAATTCGCCGAGCAGTCCCAGCTGGGTGATGCGGGCGACGACATGTGGAAGAACAAGTCGGTCGTGGCCGTCAACCACTTCCGTAACGCCATGGACGGCAAGAGCGAATATCTGCAGAACTGCGGCTCCGATCAGAACAACGCCAACAAGTCCTGCCTGATGATCGAACGCTTCACCAAGGACGGCACCGCCAACGATGGCGTGGTAATCGCCAACATGGGCGGCGACCAGAGCCTCGTCGGCATGAGCACCAACCTTGACGACGGCGTGTATCCGGATGAAGTCAACGGCGGAAGCATCACCGTTTCCGGCGGCAAGATCACCTCCGGCACCGCCAAGGGCAACGCGGTCAGCGCCTACTATCTGAAGGCCGAAGCCAAGCCGTACGTTTCCGCGGAACCGTCTTCCGCAACATTCAGCGGAAGCAGCGTTGACGTGACCCTGCGCGCAAGCAAGGCCGAAAACCTCAAGTACACGACCTCCGAAGGCAAGTCCGGCACCTTCAAGAACGGTGACGTCATCACCGTGGGCAGCTCCATCTCCGTGGGCGAGTCCGTAACCGTGACCGTGACCGGCACAAGCACGGAAGACGGATCCAAACTCACCGGAAAAACCACGGTGACCAAGACGGAAGTCGCCAAACAGAACCTCGCCTCGCGATATGGCACGAACAAAGTCGGCTTCGGCGTGAAGAAAACCATCAGCTTCAATGCCGGAAAAGGCGCGAGCATCTCCGATTGGGACAGCTCCATGCTGATCGCACAGGGCGCAGCCAACGACGATCCGCGCGTCTACCGACCGAATTCCATGTATGAGGTGCCGATCGATCTGTATGCACTGTATGGTGCCTACGATGACGACAATCTGTACCTCATGTGGGAAATGACCAACGTGCAAGACGTGGTCGACACCGGCGACGATTATCCGCTCAGCCAAGGCCACCTGTGGCAGACGCAGAATCTGCCGTTCCACATCGCCATCGACACGAAGGACGAAAGCACCCGAGTGGGCAAGGACGGCGGACTTTCCACCGGCGGAACCCTGTGGGCTTCCGGCATCAAGTGGAGCGGTGAGCAGAACGTCAACAAGGTCGTGACGATTTCCACCAACGGTTCCAACGGTCCGTGGATCTACAAGGGCGACGCTACAGGTCTTGATTCCAACGCCGAATATGGTCCGGCAGCCAACGCCAAGACCAACACCAAGGCTTCCGGCGTCAAGTTCGGTTACGGCAACGGCATCCTGAGCAGCCAGGTGATCGGCATCAACGGCGGCTGGGGTGAAAGCAACGGTCGAGTGGTCGGCGACATGAGCGCCGACAAGGAAGGCTCCGCACAGTGGGTCAACTTCAACGATCTGGGCCACAACTCCGCAGGCATGGACGATCACTACGAGATCGCCATTCCGCTGAGCGAACTCGGCACCACCGCGGACCATATCGAAAAGTACGGTCTCGGCGTTGAACTGGCAGCCACCTTCGGCCTTTCCGCAATGGATTCGCTGCCGTATGACATGGCGATGAACGACAATGCCGATCTGCCGGACACCTCCTCTCAGGTCAACAACTCCTACGAGAAGTCCGACGAAGACACGTTCACCGTTGCCATGGCCAACATCGGTGGCCATGAAGATCCGACTCCGGTGACCAGCGTGAAGATCAACGGTGGCAGCTACACCACTGATCTTTCCAATGGCGCCGTTGCGAAAAAGCTGACCGCCACCACCGATCCGGCTGGTTCGTCCGTGAGCTGGAGCTCCTCCAACACGGCCGTCGCCACGGTTTCCGCCAACGGTACGGTCACGCCGAAGAAGGCCGGTACCACGACCATCACCGCAAAGTCCGGTTCTCAGAGCGATTCGATCACCGTTACGGTGACCGGCACGCTTCCGACATCGCCGGTGGCGAAGAACACCATCTATGCGACCAAGCCTTCCGGTTGGAGCAAGATGTACGCGTACGTGTACACCGGCGACGGAGCGACCGCGAAGAACAACGCGGCCTGGCCGGGCGTCGAGATGGTGGCTGCCGACAACTGCGACCAGACCGGTTACCAGTACGAGGTGCCTGATTCGCTCGCGTCCGGCGCGAAGGTGATTTTCAACGACGGTGGCAGCCAGCAGTATCCGGGCTCCCGGCAGCCGGGCATCGACTACAACGGCGGCACCGTAACGTGGGATGGTTCGTCTGCTTCGTTGAAGGCCGTGGATTGCACCGTGGTGGTGCCTCCTGACGACGACAAGAATGTGCAGATCACGTTCAAGGCGACCGGCGTTGACCTGAAGTCCGGCGAGAGGGCCTACGTGGTCGGTGACTGGGGCCAAGGCAAGGGCAAGACCTGGAACCGCGCCGGTGGCGTCGAGCTCACTACCGTGGGCGGCGAACTGACCGGAACCGCGACCGTGGCCAAGGGCCAGTCCATGACCATGCGCCTGATCAAGGTTTCCGCTGACGGCAAGACCACGTGGGATCCGTCCACCGACCGCAAGACCACCGCCGACAAGGCCAAGACCCTCACCCTCAAGTGGGATGAGCGCCAGGTTTCGCAAAGCGTGGACGTGACCATCAACGCGGCCGCCGACTTGAAGAGCGGCGAAAGCCTGTACGCGGTAGGCGACTGGGGTCAGGACGGCAAGACCTGGACCCGCGCCTCCGGCATCCGCCTGACCGCCACGGGAGCCGACGGCGTCTACTCCGGCACCGCGAACGTGAAGACCGGCAAGTCCATGACCTTCCGCCTGATCAAGGTCGACGCGAACGGCAAGACCACGTGGGATCCGACCACCGACCGCAAGACCACCGCCGACAAGGCCAAGACCGTCGGCGTGGCCTGGGATGTGAACACCGTGAACGAGGACGGCACCGTGCCGGTAACGTTCGCAATCACCGGTGACGGCGTCTCGAACGGCAAGCTCACCATCCAGAAGGGCCAGCTCGCGAACCTCTCCGTGAAGGGCGCCACGGGTGATCCCGACATGTGGTGGAGCGACGGCGCGGCAGTGGCGGTTTCCGGAACCGGTGTCGTGTACGGCGTCGAGACGGGAACCGCAAAGGTGAATGTGAAGGCCGCGGGCAAGACCGCAACCATCACCATCACCGTCAAATAAGGAATCAAACGGATTTCATAAAGCCATACATCCACCGGTCTGACCGGTAGATCTCAGGGGCGTGCGATTTCAATATGTGATATTGGAGTCGTGCGCCCTGTTTTTCATAATCGTTTGCAATGATCTGCAAACGTTTTTTCTTGTAATCCCAACATGATGGCAGCGAAACGCCGAAGTAGTAATGAAACAGTTGTGACGAGATTTTCAATATTTATGAAAGAGGCGATCCTGAAATTGCCATATCGGGGGTGTTGGATGGCGTGTGTGGGGTGTGATTAAAGCTTTAAATCAGTTCGTTTTTACGTCGTGTATGCAAACGTCTGCAATCTCTTGCAAAACATGATAATTTGTAAAATAATCTTGAAAAAGCTTGAAAAATGGGGTTTGTAAAACGGGAGTGTCTGACGTTTGGTGAAATCTAGATGAACTGTTGAGATAAAATGAAAACGTATGCTGTACCCTCCAGACAAGGGGGAGGGTGAAGTATAAGGGCGTGCTTTGGCAGTAGTGCGCGTCCGGTATAGAAGGGATGACAGTGATGGCGGACTCCGACATCACGGTGGCCGTGGCCACGCATAAGGCGTACCGTATGCCGATCGACGGCGTATATATGCCGTTGCAGGTCGGTAGGGCGTTGCATCCGAACGTCGATTTGGGTATGACGTGCGACAACACCGGCGATAATATTTCGCAGTTGAACGCACAATATTCCGAACTGACCGGACTGTATTGGATGTGGAAAAACTGCGATGCCGACTATCAGGGATTGGTGCACTACCGCCGTCATTTTGCCAAAAATGACAGTGCGAAACGCCACGGAGACGAAAACGAACGCTTCAGCTGCATCGCAGGAAAACAAGACTATGCGCGTCTGCTCGATACGTGCGAAATCATTGTGCCGGAACGACGCAACTACTATATCGAAACCGTATATTCACATTACGAGCACACCATGCAGGAAGGCCAGCTCGATGCGACACGAAGCATTATCGCGCAAACCAATTCCGACTACCTCGACGCATTCGACGCGCAAATGAACAAAACCTCGGCGCACCTGTTCAACATGTTCGTGATGCGCAAAGACCTCATCAACGAATACTGCTCGTGGATGTTTCCCATCATCGGAGAACTGGCCAAGCATATCGATTCAAGCTCATACAGCGTCTTCGAAATGCGATTTCCCGGACGCATCAGCGAAATCCTCTTCGATGTATGGCTGGAAACCAACCATTACCCGTACGTCGAAATGCCTATCATCAGCCCCGAACCAGTGGACTGGATCAAAAAGGGGTCCGGTTTCCTTATGGCGAAATTCGTAGGCAAAAAGTACGTGAAAAGCTGCTGAAAACAGGTCTTATGGCAGTTTCGACCCAACCCCTCATCAGCGTGATAGTGCCGGTCTACAACGTGGAACGGTATCTCGACCAATGCGTGGAAAGTCTTATCGGGCAAACCTACGAACGATTGGAAATCATACTGGTCGACGACGGATCCACCGATTCCTCCGGCGAACAGTGCAATGCTTGGGCGAATCGTGACAACCGCATTCGTGCGGTGCGCCAATGCAATGCCGGCTTGGCGGCGGCCCGCAACACCGGGCTCGACCTTGCCAAAGGCGAATACATCGGATTCGTGGATTCCGACGATTACGTGCTTCCCGATATGTTCGGCACGTTGCTGCACAATCTGCAGGAATCCGACGCCGACCTGTCGATCATCTCGTACGAACGGGAAAACCCTGACGGCAGCACCTACTGCAACGCTTTTCCCGACAAGAAAATCGTCATGACCTCGCAGGAAGCATTCGCCTATGTGAATCAGCATGGCTACTTTTATGTGACCGCGTGGGACAAACTCGCCAAAAAAGAACTCTTCGATAACCTGCGCTACCCGCTCGACGCCGTCTATGCGGAAGATTCGCCGGTCACCTACCAGCTGCTCGACAAGGCGGATCGCATCGTATACGATTCCACGCCGCTGTACCGTTACAGAATGTCGGAAAACAGTCAGTCGCATGGCATCACCGACAAATTCGCACAATCCACCGGAGCCATGCTCGACTTGGTGCGAACCAAATATCCGCATGTTGAAGCATATGCCGCATATGGGCATCTCGAATCCATTGTCGGTACCTGCAATCGCATCATGCTCGCGCATCAACGCAAGCAATGGGCGCAATTCGAACGGTATGCGCGTACGGAATTGCGCGAATTGCTGCCAATGGTGGAACGCAAGGGAATCATTGGGAAAAGTCAACTGCTGCAATGGAAACTCCTGGCCACCTCTCCGACGCTGTACGGCATGATGTACGCGCTGTACAAGCGACGGCATCCGGAAATCGCATCACATTAGGCATGGTGATGAGATGACCTCGACCATACTGTTCTTGACATTGCTGGCATTGCTGGTGCTGCTGATAGTGGCATATCGCGGGGATTTCGCGGAACCATCCATACTATTCGTGGTCGGATTCACGCTCGCGGTATTCAATGGACTCACCAATTACCGGACCTGGGATTTCGACCTGTCGATGCAAACCTGCTTCGTGGTTGGATTCGGCACGTTCGCATTCGCATTGACGGCTTACGGTGTGAAGGTGTTTTTCCGCAGCTGCGTCGGACATCGGACAGCACATCGGGAATACGGTGAGCCGCAAGATATCGTTCTGCCGATGTGGGTGTACGTTGGCGGCCTGCTGTTCACCGGTTTGGCATTGCTGATCGTGTCACGGCAGATAATCTCATTGACACTGCCCTACGGGGGAGACGGCTCTCTGGACAAAGCCATCGGCTTGTATGACAAACTCAACAAATTCAGCACCAAAGGCGTGGCCCTCTCTGGAATTCCCTCGCTACTGCATCTGGCGACCAACGCCATGGCCTATGCGTGGCTGTTTCTCGCCATGCGCAGCGTGGTGGTCCGTTCGTTGCGCAACGATTATCTTGCGGTCATCAATGTGTTGGCGGCCGTTCCGATGACGTTGATTTCCGGCGGACGCAATAGCCTCATTCAGCTTGGCGTTGCCGCATGGACATACTGGGCGTTGTTCCGCAGGCAGAACAACCGTTGGAAAGGCATGCGGCTCGGCTTCCGCACTGTGTTGAAATTCGTGGCCATCGCGCTCGTGGGATTGGCTTCGTTCAAGCCACTGCTGTCGCTGATGGGACGCAAGGCGGGCGACTCGACCATGTACGAATACCTGTCCATCTACATTGGAGCGCCGATAAAAAACCTAGACGCGTATCTCACGAACTCCATGTCGCCTTCGTTGGCGGTCAAATCCACGCAATGGGGAGACATGACATTGGCTTCCACCCGGGCCTCGTTCCCCCAGATATTCGGCAAAACCGTGCTTGACTGGATGCAATGGCAACCCTTCCAACGGTATGGCGAGCGCAGTCTTGGCAACGTATTCACCACATATTACGCATTCATTTTCGACTGGGGCATCGCGGGTGCGATGCTTGCCATCGTGCTGATCGCCGCACTTTCTCAGCTTTGCTATGAAAGCGCGGTTTTCGCATTGCAATACGGCAAGGCGGGCATTCCCATATCGATGATGCTGTACGGTGCCATCGGCTATTGCTGTGCGTTCAGCTTTTTCTCCAACCGTTGGATGTCAACCATGTTCAACCAGATCATGCTCAGAAACATCATTATTTGGATGGTGCTGATATTCTTCGTGAACTCCGTGCGCATACGCAAACGCGCCTTCGCCAAGCGGGTGGTGCTTTATGCCTGAACGTCAGCCGACCAAGCCGGTCGGGCAGCCGTCCAGCAAGCCGGCCAAGCATCCAACCGACGTGCGCATTCGATCCGTGAAATTCAACGTGCTGATGAACATGATCGTCACCACGTCGTCAGTGATCTTCCCGCTCATCACCGTGCCATACGTGTCGCGCGTGCTTTCCACCGGTGGCACCGGGCATGTGGCGTTCGCTCAATCCGTGGCCTCATACTTTTCGCTGGTGGCCCTCCTGGGCGTTACCTACTACGGAGTGCGCGTCTGCGCTCGCGTACGCGACGACCGCGCGGAACTATCGCGTACGGTGCTGGAATTGCTGGTTATTCTGGCATGCTCCACCACCATGGTGTTCGCGGTCTACCTGGCGTGCCTGTTCACCGTACCGAAAATGAACGCGCAATTCGGGCTGTTCGCGCTTTTCGGCCTGGCCATCTGGCTTTCCTCGTTCGGTGTGGAATGGTTCTATCAGGCGTTGGAACAATACGAATACATCACCGTGCGTAGCGTATGTTTCAAACTGCTGGCATTGGTGCTCATGTTCGCTTTTGTACGGCAGCGCGGCGACTACGCGATATACGGCCTGATCGTGGTGGTGGCCGGGTACGGATCCAACGTGCTCAATCTCCTGCGGCTACGCAGGTTCGTGGACTTCCGCAATTGTGGACATCTCAATATTTCCCGCCATTTCAAACCGATGCTGTGGTTCACCATCGCATCCATTTCATCCGGCATGTATATTCAAGTCGACATTGTGATGCTCGGCTTCCTTGGCACCACCGATATGGTCGGCCTGTACCAGCTGGTATCCAAAATCAAATCCGTGCTCGTCACCGCCGTCAATTCCGTCGGCAGCGTGATGCTGCCACGCCTTTCGTATTATCAGGCGCGGCGCAAAGAGCGGCAGGCAGGCGAACTGATCGCGAAAAACATGAATTTCGTTATGGTATTCGGCTCCGCGATCATTGCTCTGCTGATATTGCTTGCCGACCCGATCGTGGCATTGCTCGGTGGCGCTGACTTCGCGGAATCCGCGGTTCCGCTACGATTCGTCGGTATTGCGGTGATGTGTTCGGCCATGAATATCGTGCTTGCGAATGTCATGATTTCCAAAGGAATGGAACGTACATGGGCCATGGTGAACGCGATCGGACTTGCCTTGGCCGTACTCGCAAACGTGCTGCTGATTCCACAGCTCGGCGTGGTCGGTTCCGCCATCAGCATTTCATTGTGCGAAGCGTTGATGCTGGCGATGCGCTCATATGTGTGCCGCGGGTTTTTGGTTGGCATTCGCACGTCGATCGATCCGATACGTATTCTGCTCAGTGCGATTGCGGCAGGCTGCCTTACGCGGGGCGCGATCGCGATATGCGGTGCCGAGACGTGGAACGCCTTCCTGTGGCTGATGTTCGGCGGATTCCTGTTCGCGCTGATATATGGCATCGCGTTGCTGCTGTGCCGCGAACGATTCGTTATGGCCATGCTTCAGCCGGTATTCAACCGACTGCATGTACGGAAAACGAATGATGAGAATAACGCGCATGGCGCAAGCAATGCGAGTGACGGACGATATGCAAACAATGGAGGTTGGCAATGACGAACTACGTGATCTGCGAACGTTCGCTGCATCATGCGCACGCTGGATCCAAAGCGCGCGATGACATTCGGCAGGTGCTCGAAAGCCAATCCTGGCAGCCGTTCGAAGTGCGTCCCGGCGAGAACAAAGGGTATTTCGACAAGCTGGTGTGCGTTGGACGTACGCTTGCCGATTGGCATCGGCTGGAACGAACCGTTCGCTGTGGGGATGTGGTGTTGGTGCAATTTCCGCTCATCATGTACAATAAGGTGTCGCTGTACGCCTTGCCTTCCGTGCGTAGGATGAAAGCGCGCGGAGCGTTGTTTGTTTTCCTGATTCATGATTTGGAAACGCTACGCGGCTACTCCTACACCGATTTCGACAAACAATGGGTGACCGAAGCGGATCTGCTCATCAGCCACAATCCGCGCATGAGCGAAGTGTTGCGCAAGTACGGCGCGACCGTGCCGATCGTGGAGATCGGCATTTTTGATTACCTGCTGCCGCAAGCGAATCCTGTGCCCGTGGAACAGCGTCACGGCATCGATATCGCGGGAAATCTCAGCCATGGCAAAGCCGAATACGTGTATCGGCTGGCCGAGCGATTCCCCAAAGCCGACATCAATCTGTACGGGCCGAAATATGACCGGCGGAACGGCAAAACGGCGTGGTACCGCGGAATCGTCGCACCCGATGAACTGCCAGACAAACTGGAAGGACGATTTGGTCTGATCTGGGACGGCGACAGTCTCGACACCTGCGGCGGCTATTACGGCAAATATCTGACCGTCAACAATCCGCATAAGCTGTCGCTGTATCTTGCAGCCGACAAGCCGGTGATCATATGGAACAAGGCGGCGCTCGCACCATTCGTAGTCGAACAGGGAGTGGGCGTTGCCGTCGAATCGTTGCAAGAGGCCATGGCCGTGGAATACGGCATGACGCAAAGCGAGTATGCGCGAATGGTACGACGGGCTTCGCAATTGGGGCAGAAGCTGCGTGAAGGCTGGTTTACAAGGGAAGTCATGGCCAAGGTGCAGGCGGTATTGCCGTCGTTGCGTCGAGAAAACAAGGAAAGGTGAAATCATGGGCGTGAAGCAGCGAATCAAAACCATCGTTCCGCATCGCGTCTGGCGCGTATTGCAAGGATGCAAAGCGGACATGACATTGGCTTCGTACTATGCGGGGCAGCGCAAACGGTTCCTGAGATTCTGTGCTGGGCAATGGAATGTGGGGCAATCCGAGCAATTGCGCGGCACTATGGTGTATTACATTCATCGTATTGAAAAAGGATTGTCGCATAGACGGTTCCGTGCGGGATTCGGCAGATCCGCGTTCGGGGAGTTGCGTTCCGTGATGGATGAATGGCGGGAACGCGACTATCCGGTTGACGATGTGACGTATATCGCGGCACGGCAGGTGGTTCGTGCATACGTGCGCAAGCATCGGGCGTTGGAGAAGCCGATTCCTGAGTTTGTGGGCGTATGGTTTGCCGACGAAGTGGCCTCGGTGGATATCGAAAGCGTCGAACAAGCCGAAAAAGCCGACGTTGCGGGCAATGCGGGCGTGAAAACCGTGCGTGCCGCAGACAAACGCGACAACGCATCGCTCGACTATGCAGCATTGTTCGCAGGGCGTTCCAGCGTACGCGAGTATGCCGAAACCCCTGTTGATATGGGAACGGTGCGTAAGGCCGTAAGCATGTCGATGAAAACGCCATCGGTATGCAATAGGCAGGCATATCGCGTGCTGCTGATCAGCAATCCGAAATTCATCGAACAGGCATTGGCGTTGCAGGGCGGGTGGCGTGGGTACGATGCGCCTCCGGTGCTGGCGTTGATCAGCGTGGACGTGCGCAGTTTCGTAAGCGTTGAGGAACGCAACGAGCCGTATATCGACGGAGGCCTGTTCGCCATGGCGTTCCTGACCGCATTGGAATGCGAGTCGCTGGCCGCCTGCCCTCTCAACACCATGATGCGTGAGAAGCAGGAGCATGAGATCCGCAAGCTGTTGGGCGTACCCGACTACGAAACGCTGATTGCGTTCGTGGCGATCGGCAACTTCCCGGAAAGCATCGAATCGCCGGTATCGTTCCGGTATGATGCTTCGGTGATCACACGGGAGCTGAACTGACGATGAGCCATACCATCAGTGTGATCATTCCCGTCTACCGTGCCACGTTGCAAACGTTGCATGATTGCGTGAACAGTCTGCAACGGCAGCAGGGCAGTGGCTTCCGTATCGAAGCGGTGATTGTATTCGATGGTGAGCCGGCATTCGAAACGGCACCGATCTCGAATTGGAATTCGCCATTGGTCAGCATTCGTACGGAAACGATCGCCCATGCCGGAGTCTCCGCGGCTCGCAACGCGGGATTGCGCGCGGCCACGGGGCAGTGGGTGATGTTCCTCGATGCGGATGATGCGCTCGCCAAGCATGCCGTCGACGGCATGCTTGCGTTTGCGGTGCGATACCGCTGCGATGTGGTGATGGGGGCGTACCGCAACGTGCTTGCAGGTGCCGATGCCGATGCGAACGGTGTTCCCGACGCCGCTGGTGACGTCATTATGGGCGGCAAAGGCGAGGGGTCTCCAAGTGTGGAAGAACACCATTATGCTGAAACTGACATGGTGTTCGAGGGACGCAGGCGTCTTGACCTATGCGAGGATATGCTCCGACCGCAGCGAGGTATCGCGCTTGTTTGGGGCAAGCTGTACAGCATGCCGCTGATCAAAGGGATCGACGGATTCAACGAAACCTTGAGTTTGGGAGAGGACGCCGAATATGCGTTCCGTGCGGTCGCGGCGGCGAATCGAATCGGCTATGTGGATGAAATGGTGTACGAATACCGCCGCAATGCGGATTCGGCGGTGCGGTCGTTCTCCAACGATTATGTGCGGCGAACAATATCTGCGATCGAAACAATGCGCGATACCATTCGTCAATTTCGGGAAATATCTGATGGAACGCTCGATGATTACACATTATTTCATCTGACGATCATTATGATCAATGATCTGTTCAATCCCGAAGCGCCATGGAACCGTCATGAACGAAAGAATCACTATGGAAAAGTAGTGAACATGCCGGTTTTTCGGCAGCCGCTTGATCGATATCGGGGAGGTCGTTTTCCTGTGACCCGACAAATCGCGTTGCTTTCGATGAAATATCGATGGTATTACGTGAGCGCTGCGATCGCATGGGTGCGTCATAAGCAATTCAGTGGAAAACAATGAGAAAGCAGAGTGCTTCTGCAATAGCGAGAAAACAAAGAAATAACTACTTGAACGACGAGGAAATATGGACGAGAAGCATAATATTATCGGTCTAATCACGTATCATGCTGCCTATAATTATGGTTCGGTATTGCAGGCGTATGCCACGCAATCAACCATCACGGACATGGGGCATGACGTTACCGTCATCGACTACCGGCCGCTTGAGGGCGAACGCTACTATGAACGCTTATATTGGCGTGGGCTGGGCCTCAAATCGTCCCTCGCGGATTTAACCATGCTGCCGGTTGCGGGACTGCGCAAGAAGCGCATGCGCAATTTCGAGCGGTTCATCAGCACGAACATACATGTGGGCCAACGACGCTATCAGGAGCCGGAAGAGCTGAATTCGCTGGCTGACGCATTCGACGTGGCCGTGAGCGGCAGCGACCAGATCATCAACAAGCATTCCAACGAGCTGGAACGCGTCGACTGGAAGTACATGGACCCGTACCTGCTGAAATGGGCGAACTGCAGGAAAATCTCGTATGCTTCGTCGCCGGCCACCATGACCGACGATGAGTTGCGGCGCATCGGACCGGCGTTGGCGGAATTCAGCGCGCTTTCGGCGAGGGAACGTTCCGCATGCGGCAAACTGCGGCAGGTAAGCGGCAAACATGTGGAACACGTATGCGATCCGACGCTGTTGCTCAACGCGGGCGAATGGGAGGAACGCATACCGTTGCGTAAGTCGCAACACGTGCCCGAACAGTATCTGCTGTTTTATTCGCTGCTGCGTCCCAAGCGTGCTGTCGGCGTATTCAGGCAACTGCGTGAACTGTCTCGTCGAGTCGGCCTGCCTGTCGCAGTGCTGACGCCGCAGGCGGGCAATGTGCCGAAATGCGATGAGCTTGTCAATGTGCTCGAGGCAGGGCCGGAAGAATTCCTCTCGCTGGTGAAATATGCGGAGGGTGTAGTTACGGACTCCTATCATGGCACGCTGTTCTCCATCAACTTCCATAAACCGTTCTGGGTGTATACGGAAGGTACCAAAGAGCATGAACTCGGCACCAGACGCGGTCAAATCCTGCAGGAAGTGCAATTCGCCGACAGAATCATCACTGATTTTTCTGAAGTTGATTGTACTGATACCTCACAAACCATCGATTTCTGCAATGCCGATATTGCGCTGGATATCATGCGCAGCCGCTCAAAGCGATATCTGCACGACGCTTTGAGCTGATTATGCTAAATCCGCTGATTTTGATGTGTGTATTTTCATGCGTATAGAAGCGTTTGAATATGATTTGAGCCTTGGAGTGATATTGAATTCCAAGGCTCAAATGTTTTATGGATATCGGCGGTTGCCGTTTACTTGATGGTGATGGTGATGGTGGCGGTTTGGTTGCCGACCTTCACGTTCACCTTGGCGGTGCCGGTCTGGACGCCGTAGACGGTGCCGGTGCCGGAGACCGCCACGGCGGCCCCGTCACTCCACCAGACAGCGTCGGACGGGGTGGCGTCCTGGGTGCCGATCACGTAGAGCTCGGCGAGGTTGCCTTTCTGGATGGACAGTTTGCCGTCCGCGACGCCCTTGCCGGAGATGCTGATGGCGGAGTCGTCCGGGATCGTGCCGTCCTCGTTCACCTTGCCGGAGGTCCAGGAGACGCCGAGCGCCTTGGTCTTGTCGGCCTTGGACTTGCGGTCCTTGGCCGAGTCCCATGTGGTCTTGCCGTTGGCGTCGACCTTGATCAGACGGAATGTGATGGCGTTGCCCTTGCCGACCTTCGTGGTGCCGGTGTACGCGTTGCCGTACCTGGCGAGCTTGACGCCGCCGGCGCGGGTCCAGGTCTTGCCCTTGCCCTGGCCCCAGTCGCCGACCGCGTACAGGGTCTCGCCGGTCTTGAGGTCGGCCGTGGCGCTGAAGGTGATGTCCGCGGTCTTGATAACCGGAGGCGTTGCCGTGCAGGTGATGGCTGTCAGCGAGGCGGACGAACCATCCCAGCTCACCTTGCCCGAGAATTCAAAACCAGGCTGGCTGGCCCCCGGCATCTGCGAGCCGCTGCCGTTGGAGAAGATCACGCGATAGGTGCCCTCGCCCAAATCCGGAACCTCATACTTGTATGTGCCGGCCTTGGCGCACGAATCGGCGGCCGCCATCGCGGTCATCTCCACGCCCGGCCAGGCCGCGTTGTTCTTCGCGGTCGCTCCGTCGCCCGTGTACACGTACGCGTATATCTTGCTCCAGCCGGAAGGCTTCGTCGCATAGATTACATTGGCGACTTCCGGCTTTTCGCCGGTGATCGTGATGGTGATGCTGCCGGACTTGCCTCCAGCGGTCGCGGTGATTTTCACGGTTCCGGCCTTCAGGCCGCTCACCTTGCCTTTGGAGTCAACCGTGGCGATGGATTCGTCGGAGGAGCTCCACTTCACCGTGGCTCGGCCGCCTTCCGGATTGGTGGTGACGGTTGCCTTCAGCTGCACGCTCTGCGTGGCGGCCAGATCCATGGCGTTGTCGCCGGAAACCTTCACCGAAGTGACTTCCGTGTTCGTGCCGCCCTCATAGTAGGTTTCTTCGGCGTCGACGTAATGATCGGGATCATAACCGTTCTTGGTCATGTATTCCATGCAGTACTTGTCGCAGGGGCTTTGCGTGCCATCGTTCGGATCGTACGTCGGATCGCCGTGCTTCGTATACGTGTACGTGTGCTCAATGGCCTCGCCATCGGCACCCGTGCCTTTTACGGTCACGGTCACTTCTTCGCCGCTCTTCGCGTCGGCGCCGATCTTGATCACATCGCCATCTTGGTAAGAACCGGACTGGCCGTCGGACGTGGAATACGTGGTGTTGGTCGACTGGTAGGAACGCAGCGTGATCTTCTTGGACGTACCTGGAATCGTGCCCTTGTTCGGATATGCTTCGGCGGTGGAAACCTTGCCGGAACGCGTCTTGTTGGAGAATGCGGCGATGGATTTCGCTTTCACCGCGCCAGACGTGACCGTACCGTTGGAAACGGTGATGGTGGTGCCGGTCACCTCATCGGTGTATGTGCCGTTGGCCAGCTTGGTGCCGGTGCCGGCCAGATTCTTGTCAGCGCCATTGGCGTTGGCCACAACCATGCCGTCCTGAGCTGCGGAACCGGCATAACGTTCTACCATCAGGCAGTTGTCGTCACCGCAATTGCTTACGTTCGATGCCTCGCCGACCATGGCGTTGCGGAAATGGTTCACCGCAACGACCTCCGGATCCTTCCACAGATCCGAACCGGCGTCGCCCAGCTTGGAATTCTCCGTGAACGGACCACTGCCATTGCCGTACGTGCCGGTGCCGCCGGTGCCATACGTGCCGCCGTCATGGTACGGGCGGTCGAAGAACAGGCTCATGCCGTTCTTCTGCGCGGTCACGCCGGCCCAACCGTACTTGATCCACTCATCGGAAAGTTCCTGCGGAATATTCGCCTCACCATTGGCGAAATTATCGTGGGATTCCACCCAGTTCACGGTCTTGTCCTCGCTCACCTTGCTGTGCGAGGTGAAATGGCTTGCGCCCAGGTTTTTGAATTGCACCGCGTTGCGCACTTCGTGGCCATAGCTGGAATCGGTGATGCCGCCGCCTGCGACCGAACTGTTGTTGAACAGGTTCGCATAGTCGGCTTCGCGCACGTTCGCATCCTCAAGCACTTCGCCGTACTGGTACTGGGCGCCGTTCTGCAGAATCGTATCCCAATAATTCGAAGTCTTGCCGCCGAACACCTCGTCAGACAACTCAATGTGCTTCGCAGCATCGAAACGGAAACCATCCGCACCATCGGCAACGGTCTGCTTGAGCAAATCAAGCATGCCCTGCGCGACCGTGGAATCCTGCGTATTCAAATCCCACAATCCGGAAAGCTTGTTCTGGGTGCAATCCTCACGATTGTTGTAATCGGAAATCTGCTTATCTGCATGGAAGTAGCTTTTGTCTTTCCACTGGTCGGCGATCACATCGAAATCAGACGTGAAATGGTTCGAAACCGAATCGACGATAATGCGCAAGCCATACTGGTGGGCCAAAGCGCACATTTCCTTGAACTCGTCTTCGGAACCGACCACATAATTGCCGATGGCCATATCGGTCGGCTGATACACGTAATACCAGTTCAGATACCAATTTCCAGTGCCGAGTTTGCGATTATCCTTGATTTTCACAATCGGCTCGGTCTGAATGGACGTATATCCGGCTTTTGCGATATCCGGAATGTTTTCCATGATTGTTTTGAACGACCATTCGAACGCGTGCAGGGTCGCGCCGTCCTTCATGTCTTTCGGCAGACCATACTTCTGCCGTGCCGCTTCGAACGTCGGGTTGCCGACGGTGTCGGCATAGCTGTCTCGGGTGGCTGCGCTTGCCTGCTGTGGTGCCGCGCTGCTTATGGAAAGGCCTGCGAACAGCGTGGTCGCCGCAGCTATGAAAGCCGCGGTTTTCTTGCTGATTTTTGCAAGTTTGACATGTGTTTTCATCATGTTCCTTATTGGATTATTGAAAGGATTTGAGATATGGAGTTGGGTTCGGTTTCGTGAGTTTGCGAAACCGAACCCACCCATTCGATTGGGTCGGACTATGGGCTATTTCACTTGATGGTGATGGTGATGGTGGCGGTTTGGTTGCCGACCTTCACGTTCACCTTGGCGGTGCCGGTCTGGACGCCGTAGACGGTGCCGGTGCCGGAGACCGCCACGGCGGCCCCGTCACTCCACCAGACAGCGTCGGACGGGGTGGCGTCCTGGGTGCCGATCACGTAGAGCTCGGCGAGGTTGCCTTTCTGGATGGACAGTTTGCCGTCCGCGACGCCCTTGCCGGAGATGCTGATGGCGGAGTCGTCCGGGATCGTGCCGTCCTCGTTCACCTTGCCGGAGGTCCAGGAGACGCCGAGCGCCTTGGTCTTGTCGGCCTTGGACTTGCGGTCCTTGGCCGAGTCCCATGTGGTCTTGCCGTTGGCGTCGACCTTGATCAGACGGAATGTGATGGCGTTGCCCTTGCCGACCTTCGTGGTGCCGGTGTACGCGTTGCCGTACCTGGCGAGCTTGACGCCGCCGGCGCGGGTCCAGGTCTTGCCCTTGCCCTGGCCCCAGTCGCCGACCGCGTACAGGGTCTCGCCGGTCTTGAGGTCGGCCGTGGCGCTGAAGGTGATGTCCGCGGTCTTGATAACCGGAGGCGTTGCCGTGCAGGTGATGGCTGTCAGCGAGGCGGACGAACCATCCCAGCTCACCTTGCCCGAGAATTCAAAACCAGGCTGGCTGGCCCCCGGCATCTGCGAGCCGCTGCCGTTGGAGAAGATCACGCGATAGGTGCCCTCGCCCAAATCCGGAACCTCATACTTGTATGTGCCGGCCTTGGCGCACGAATCGGCGGCCGCCATCGCGGTCATCTCCACGCCCGGCCAGGCCGCGTTGTTCTTCGCGGTCGCTCCGTCGCCCGTGTACACGTACGCGTATATCTTGCTCCAGCCGGAAGGCTTCGTCGCATAAATCGTGTTCGCCTGAACCTCAACCTTGGTGTAGGTTGCGGTGAACTCGAGCGCTTCGCCGCTTTCGGCGCCGGTGCCCTTGACGGTCAGGGTGACGGAATCGCCGATCTCCATATCGCCGCCGATGGTGAGCGAGTCGCCGTCAACGAAGGAGCCGTTCTTGCCATTGCTCAGTGAGTAAGTGAGATTGGTGGCATTGCTGGCGTTCAGCGTCACCTTGATGGTGTTGGAGGAGAACTTCTTGCTGACGGTCGCGGAAACGGATTCCTTCACGCTCGTGTTGAAGTACACGCTCACCGCATCGCCCTTGGCGGTGCCGGAAGTGATCTTGCCGTTGGAAACGGTGATGGTGCCGCCGTTCACCTGATCGGTGTACGTGCCGTCGTCAAGCTTGGTCGGAGTGCCGGCCAGATTCTGGTCGCCGCCCATGTTGGCGATGCTCACGCCGTCATTGCCGGCATTGTTGTCGGTCTTGTAACGTTCCACCATGAGGCAGGAGTTGTTGTTCTGTTCGGAACCGCAGTTGCGCAGGTATTCGGCCTCGCCGTCCATGGCATTGCGGAAATGGTTGACGGCCGCAACAGCCGTGTCTTTCCACATGTCATCGCCGGCGTCGCCCAGCTGAGAGGCTTCTGCGAACTGGGGCTGATTGCCGCCGGAGGCCTTCGGACGGTTGAAGAACAGTGGCGCTCCGCCTGCGCGTGCGCCGACCACGGCCCAGCCGAAGCGTATCTGATCGTTGGTCAGATACGTGGATTCCTTGTCGCTATTGGCATAGTTGTCGTGGGACTCTACCCAGGTGACCAGCTGATCGTCGTTGACGCCCCCGTTGCGCAAGCTCATAAGATTGCCCGCATTGAGATTCTTGCTCCACAGTGCAGAACGGATGGTCTTGCCATAGTCGGAGGCCGTGGCTCCGCCGCCGCCTTCGCCATACTTGGCATACAGGTTGGCGTACGCCTTGTAATCCAGTCCGGAATCGCCCTGCAGCACTTCGCCGTACTGGTATTGCGAGCCGTTCTGCAGAATGGTGGTCCAATACTGCGAACCGTCGAATTCGTTCGGCAGTTCGACGTGCTTGCCGGCGTCGAAACGGAAGCCGTCAACACCGTCGTTCACCGCGGTTTTCAGGAAGTCGTGCATACGATTGGCGACTTCCGGATTGGCGGTGTTCAGATCCCATAGGCCCAGCAGGTGGCAGTGCGTCACCTGCCAACGGTTGGAATAATCGATGTTGTCGCCGCCGGAGCCGCTGCAGGAGTTGCGCGCATGGAAATATTCGCTCTTCTGCCAGTCGGAGTCGATGGCGTTCCAGTCGGCGGTGAAGTGGTTGGCCACAACGTCGACGATGATGCGGATGCCATGCGCGTGGGCTGCCACGGTCATGGCTTTCAGGTCGTCTTCGCTGCCGACCACGAAGTTGCCGATGGAGGTGTTCGTCGGCTGATACACGTAATACCAATTTTCGGTGAATTTCTTGCCGTTGGCGTCGTTCACCTTGATTTTGCTCATCGGCTCGGTCTGAATGGAGGTGTAACCGGCTTCGGCGATCTCATCCATATGTTCGGTGATGGTGTTGAACGACCACATCCACGCGTGCAGAATGGCGCCGTTCTTCATCTCCTTGGTCAGACCGTACTTTTTGCGTGCTGCTTCGAAAGTCGGGTTGCCTACGGTGTCCGCATAACTGTTACGGTCGGTGCTCGCCTGTGCGGAGACGCTGGCGACTGCCAGTCCGCCGAAAACTGTGGCAAGGGCTGTGGCGCCCACCGCCAGCTTCTTGCTGACGCGCAGACCCAGCTTCTGCCAGGCGGGAGTTGGTTTCCGATGTTTCATTGACCTTCCTGATCCTTCTTTTTCTTGTGTTTGGGCCGGTATCGGGGCTTGTGGCTCCGTTATCGTGGCCGCTGCTTTGCGACGGGGGTCCCATCTTCTTTGATAGCGTTTGCAATACTGCAACCGTGTAGTGTATATTCTATCCCGGTTGGAGTGTAAAAGATGCTGAAAAATGGCGGATTTTCAATGAAAATCGTTACTGAGAAAATCATTGTAAAAATGAAAATGATTGCAAAAGATAGTTGCGCAAGATAGCCCCTATATGAACCGTTTTGCAAATGATATGCATGCATAAAGCACGATATTTCAGCGCTTCCTATATGAAATTGGAAAACTGTGCTGCAAAGTATTTGCAATTTGCGCAACCCGTAGTGCGGGGGTGAGGTAGGGGTTACCACATCTGTTTTTAGCGGAAAACCGTCGGGGTGACAAGGGGTGGTGTGCCCATCGAGTTGGCTTAGGAAGTGCGCTGGCTGAACCGTATCGAATTTCTCATTGAGGCAAGCATGGTCTGCGGTATGTTTTTTCGTATTATGTTGTGTTCTTGAAAATATGAATATATTCCCCGAGATTCGATTCGTTTTATTCTTAACAATGAGGTACAGTATTTCACGTAGTTATTTACAATAAAGGAAGGATTTACATGTCCGTTCTTGATGGTTTCAAAGAAGTTGGCGAAAGAACTGGTGGCAAGTTGACCATGACGGTCATGCTTGAATCCGTTCGTTTTTCCAAGGGTGTTTCCGAAGTTCTCGGACGTCCTGAATACGTCAAGCTGCTGGTGAATTACGAGCGCGGCAAGTTCGCAATCCAGGTATGCGATGAGAATGACGATTTCGCTCTTCAGTTCAATGCTCCGAACGCCGATACGCCGTCTTCCGTCACCACCCGCAACCTTGACCTGCTCGTTGCGACGCAGAAGTTCTTCACCTTCCCGGAAGTGCCTGCAGACAAGATCGCCTTCTTCGCTCTGGACGGCGAATATCACAGCGATGAGCGCGTGATCATCTTCGATGCCAAGAACGGGGTCCGCAGCGGCACCGTCGGCAAGCGTGGTCCGAAGGCCGGTCACGGCGGCCGCAGGCGCAGGAAGATCGATGACGTCAAGGAAGCCACGGTGATCGGTTCCAACAATGCCCTGTGAAATCGGCGATATCCCAGTGATATTTAAGATCGTAATATAGTTTGAGCTCCGTAATATCTTCGAATATTACGGAGCTCAAACTATATCATCATCGAATCAATCAATGATGATCAATCGCGATTTAATAGCAGTGATTGGCCAGCCAGTACGTGTAGGCTCCCTGAATGGAACCATAACGCTGCGCGCAATAACCCCAGAACCACTTGAGCTGGGTCTGATAATTGGTGGCCCAATCGGCGCCCGCGCTCACCATCTTGCTGCCAGGCAACGCCTGGGGCAGACCATAGGCGCCCGAACTCGGATTCGTTGCGGTGACGCTCCAGCCGGACTCGTGGGTGATGATGTATACGGTGGCGGTGAAATCGGCTTCGGTGTAGCCGTTCGACAGCAGATAATCGTGAGCCCACTGCTGCATTTCGCCCGCCGGCACAGTGGTGCCGATCGACGCGGAAGCGCTGGAGGACGACGACGAAGTGGAGCCGGTGCCGACGAGAATGACCTTGTCGACCGGAGCCTTCTTCACATACGAGCTGATCATATTGGAGGAGACCACGGTGTCGCCGGACTTGGTTACGAGGTTCGTGGTTTCCATCACGCCCTCTTCGCCTTCCGTCTCAACCTTCTCCTGGCCTTCCGGCAGGCTTGAGGTTTCCTTCTTGACGACATTGAAACCGATGGCGGTGTCGGAAACCTCAACGCTTGCGCCGGCACGCTGAATGGTGATTACGGTCTTCTCATCCACCTTGGTGGTGAGCGAAGGGGAGACCGTGTCTTCCGGTTCGAGCGTGATGTCTCCCGCGTCGAGCACGGACTTCACGTCGGTGAAATTGGTACTGGGCACCACGCGCGACTTGCCGTTGATCTTCACGGTGACGTACGAGGTGTCTCCATTGAGCAGCTCACGGGCGTTGCCACGGGATGCTTCGGCGGAATCGGTGACGGAGAAGGCCGTGACCTGATTGGCCGTGTTCTGCTCCGCGGAGGTGTAAAGATTGCGCGACACAATGCCGCCGGTAGCCAACAGGCCCACCGCCGCGACCGTTGCGGCGATCTTCACCAGCGAGGACTTGCTCGGCATGGCGAAGGTAGACGATCGGGCGTGCTTGCTGTGGTTAGCCATTCTGCTCCTAAACGCGCGTTCAGATCCTCGACGAATTCACACATGCACGGCATGCGGTGCGCCGCCACTTCAGGCTTCGCCGGAAAGCGCATATCCAACGCGACATTCTACTCCATGCCATGGAATCCGGGCGAGCGCATATGTAACAGGCGGGCAAAGCGGGCATGCAAAGCAAGCGTGCAAAGCAAAAGGTGCCGTTGATGTTTCGCCATCGAACGGCACCTTTGCAATCCTTTGATATTCGCCTTATTGCGCCTGTTCCGCAGCCTCTTCGGCAGCGGCCGCATTGACGTCCAGCTCCTTGGCCTGGGCGATCAGATCGTCCAGATCCGACGCGCGCAACGCGCCAGCCTGCTGGAATACGATCTGCTGGTTCTTGATCACCATCAAGGTCGGCACGGCCTGCACTTTGGCGGCGGAGGCGAGATCCGGATTCTGGTCGATATCGACCTTCGCGAAATAAATGTCAGGATTCGCTTCGCTTGCCTTTTCGAACGTCGGGCCGAACGCACGGCACGGACCGCACCAGGTTGCCCAGAAATCCACGAATACCAGATCGTTGGATTCGACGACCTGATTGAAATCCTGCGAAGTGACCGCATGCGTTGCCATGATTGCTCCTTGCTGTTCGTTCCATCGACGCGCGTGACGGGCTACGCCCCTCGTATGCGATTGCTTTGGAGTATATAACCGCGTCCCAACCCGCCGCATTCCCGGCATATGCAATATCCGCTGTCAGAAGAATCGTCTTTCGGCGCATTCTTTTCCAGCCAATTCACACAAGATGCGTGATAATGGGACTATGCCAGTGATGAATGATGAAGTGCCCGACGAGGGCGATTTCGATGCAGGCCGTCGTCGCGGAGAATTCGACGACATTACGCCGGAGGATTTCATTCGCGGAATAGGTAATCCTCCAGGATGGCTTGCTTCCGGCGAAATCAACCGTATGCGCGGCGAAATGCCGATTCCATACGTGCTTGTGGTGCCGGTGCGCACCGATGATCTGGGGCGTGTTTCACAGGTCGGATCGTTGCTTCGCGTGTCTGACGACGGCAGTATCGAGCGAACGCTGATTGCCGGGCGCGTGCTCTATCACGAATCGTTGCGTGAGGCCGTGGCGCGTAATGTCGCCAAGGATTTGGGCGATATCGCGTTGCCGCAGCTGCCGGTGAGTCTGCAGCCGTTCACCGTGGCCGAGTTTTTCCCGACGCCGGGACTATCCGATTATTTCGATTCCCGCCAGCATGCGATCGCATTGTGCTACGTGGTGCCGATCGCGGGCGACTGCAAGCCGCAGGATGAGACGCTTGACGTGGAATGGGTCAACACGAACAGCGAGATCCTCGACACTTTCATAAACCAGATGAGCAACGGATATGGCACGATTGTGCGTCAGGCGATCGCTTGGGCCGGCAGGTAGCCGACAGGCTTATGGTTGACGTCGAAACCGGTCGGCCGTGGGCGCCAGGAAAGCGCGTGGCAGCTTGCGAATGCAGGCAGCGCAAGCGATAGATACATAGGCAATATAGGGGAGAGGAACGGAGTGAGACGATGACGATCGAATTACATAATAACGTGTATTGCGAGGGCGAGGGGCTTCCCGTGGTGCTGGTGCACGGGTTCCCCGTGGACCACCGCATGTGGGACGAATGTGCGGAGGCGTTGGAGGCGGCCGCTGTGGAACATGGTGTGAAACGGTTCCCGATCTGGGGTCCCGACATGCCCGGTGCGGGAGAAGGGCCGATTCCTTCCGATGAGACCAGTGGCGGCAAAGACGCGGACGGCGCTTTCCCGAACGGTTTGGACCATATGGCCGACGCCTATGTCGCGATGTTGCATGCGGCCGGTTACGACAAGGCGATTTGGGCGGGCCTTTCGATGGGCGGCTATCTGGTTCTCGACATTCAGCGTCTGCACCCCGAAGCTGTTGCCGCGTTGGCATTGTGCGACACGAAGGCCGCGGCGGATTCCGCGCAGATGCGCGCGAAGCGCATCGCGATCGCCGAAGCATGCGAATCGACGGGCACGCATGAGCCGGTGATGGGATTTGCGGCATCCACACCTGAGGATTCCACCATCAAACAGTCGGCCGCCTACCGTGAACAGTTCACGACGTGGATCAACGAACAGCCTGCCGAAGGCATCGCATGGCGTGAGCGCATGGCGGCTGGGCGCCCGGATCTGAACGATGTGTTGCCTGCGATTACGGCACCGGTTGCGGTGATCTGCGGCGACAAGGATCCGTCGAGCCCGCCGAGCGTGATGACGCCGATCGCCGATGCGATGACAGGCACGAGCGCGGATATGACGGTGGTATTCGATTGCGGGCATTTCAGCGCATACGAGCATCCGCAGGCGGTTGCCGACGCGCTGCTCGCGCTGGTGCGCAGGGTGCAGTAGCCGGTATTTTCCGCCGCTGCCGTCAATATCGCAATCAGAAATACAAAAAAGATATAAAAAAATAGAAAAGAAAATACGGAATAGAGAAAAAAAATATCCGCTCTATCAATCGTATTCAAGGAAAGAAGCAATCGATGAGCGTGTTCTCGCCACTGGCGCTGACCCAGGCACTGCCGTTCCTGCCACTTGCGCAAGGCGACATCGACTATGAGGTTTCGAGACGCGACGAACCCGACCTGTTCGACACGGCGCTGCTGGAGCCGGACACGAAGGTCATTCTCGTCAAAGACGGCATGGTGGCGGTGCCGCGCGGACAGGGAGCCATCGCGGACTACGCCAACGTGCATATGCGTCTCGCGCAATTGCCCGGCGCCTACGTGGCGGCGGAACTGCACACGCATCCGACGGCGCTCGCCATATTCCTTGGATCGTATGGCGGCAAACGCGACGAACACGTGGTCGCCGTTGACGTGTCTCGCGTGAAAGCCGTGGAGACGGTGGCCGCAAGCAGCGAGCATATGGGCGCGGACGATGCGTTCGGCGAACAGCACGAACCGGAAGTGAAAACGTCGAAATCGTTGCTGGAAAGCGCTGCGGAACGATTCGACTGGGTCGATCTGCGCGGATTCGCACCGCATGCCAGCGCGCGCGAAGCAGGCCAGGCCACGACGGCGATCTCGCTGGGCGTATGGCATGCGCGCCAACGTCATTGCCCCACATGCGGCGCTCCGACCGAACCGGCGTTGGGAGGATGGGCGCAACGCTGCACCAGCGAAGCGGACGGCAAGCGACTGCTGTTCCCCAGAGTGGAACCGGCCGTCATCACGGCGATCGTGGACCATGAGGACCGTCTGCTGCTGCAACACAACAGCGCATGGCGCAACACCGGACTGTACTCCGTATCGGCCGGCTTCGTGGAAGCCGGAGAAAACCTGGAGCATGCCTGCCGGCGCGAAGCCAAAGAGGAAGTCGGCATAGACATCGGCGAACTCAAATACTTGGGATCGCAGCCATGGCCGTTCCCCGCATCGCTCATGATGGCGTTCAAAGGCGTGGCCAACACCACCGACGTGCGCGTGGACGGCGACGAGACCCTGCAGGCGCGTTGGGTGACCCGCGACGAATACATGAACGAGTTGGTGGCAGGGCGTATGGAAGCTCCCGGGAAGGCCACCATAGCCCGCTATATGATCGAAGAGTGGCTCGGTCACGACCTCCCGTAACAAGTTTCGGCACTGCTCTAGGGAAATACATACGATTGACGTAGAATGAGCTTTCATGAGCGAAGAAAACGATAACAAGCCGAATCTGGATGTTCCCGAGCATCTTGAATATTCCGACGAGCATGTGTGGGTGGATGCTTCCACCGAGCCGGCCATGGTGGGTATCACCGAATATGCGGCCGACCAGCTTGGCGAACTCGTGTACATCGATCTGCCGGAAGTCGGCACCGAAGTGCAGGCGGGCGACGAGGTGGCGGAACTGGAATCCTCCAAGGCGGTCACGCCGCTGGTCGCTCCGGTGGCCGGCGTGATTCGCTATGTGAACAACGAGGCCGCCGACGATCCAAGCATCGTAACGGGTGACCCGTATGGCGAAGGCTGGATTTTCAAAATCGAACTTGAGGATGACGAGCCGGGACTGCTTTCCTCCGAGGAATACGCCAACATCGTGGCTCAGTGAACGGCACGATTCGGGAAATTGGATGGGAAATCATCGGTATTCCCTGAAAAATCCCTGATTTTCACGCTGGGGTACCAGGTAATTCAATAATTGCCTTTATAGTGGGGTTATGACCGAACCGCAGCCGTTGCCCCAGCGTGAACCGGATTCCATATCCGAAGATGACATGCCGACCGTGCCCATTCCCGCACGCAAGGTGGTCACCACCTTCGACGCGGCTTCGAAACACGAACGCATCGAAGTCAAGCCTCCGCTGACACGACTGTTCCGCCGCACCATTACCAGAGCGTTCAACAAGTGGGTGACGTTCTCAACAAGCATGGTGCTCAATCTCAACTGGTATCCGCGCGTGGAACCATATGTCGGCTACGGCACCGAACATTACTCTCGACTGATCTGCCGAACCGTGTACGGGCCCTTCAAACGTCAGGCGGGCCGTCTGACCCGTGGCATCCGTGCCATGCTCACCATCCCCTCGCCGCATACGAAGGTGCGCATCGCCATCGACGGCGTGCCCCTCGAAACCGTGCAGGTGGGCGCGTCCGAAGTGCACGACGAAGTGGACGCGCAGCGCAATGTCTCCAGTGAATTCGCAGCCTCCGATTCCGCAGGATATCTCGATCTCGTGGCCGAACATTCGCTCGAACCGGGCGTGCACGACGTGTCATACAAGGTACGCAGCCGCAAACCAGTCACAGCCAACCTGTTCACCATCCCCAGCGGTACGAAAGTCGGCGTGATCTCCGACGTGGACGACACCATCATGGTCACGCAGGCGCCAAGCCTGATGAAAGCCGCCTACAATCTGCTGCTGCTCGATCCAAAGAAGAAAATGCCGGTTGCGGGCATGAACCTGCTGTTCAACCGCATTGCGGACATGTTCCCGGACGCGCCGTTCTTCTACCTGTCGACATCGCCATGGAATGTGGAAAGCTCGATCCGGCATTTCATCGCCAACCATGGTTTTCCGGAAGGTCCGCTGCTATTGCGCGACCTCGATCCTCGCCCGAAAACGTTCATTCCTTCCGGAGTGCAGCACAAACTCGAGTATGCCGAACAATTGATGGCTGATTTTCCTGATATGAAGTTCATTCTGATCGGCGATGACGGGCAGAGGGATCCGACCACGTACGCCACGATCGCACGCCGATACCCAGGGCGTGTGCTGGCGATCGGCATCCGGCAGTTGTCTCCACGCGAAGTCGCCGGCAATCTCGGCACCGTTGCGGGGCGTGCGGTCACGCAGCCGATCCCGGTCACCGATGTCCCGGTATTCACGGGAACGACCGGTTCGAATCTGATGAAAACCATGCTGCCGTTCCTGAAACAACAGATGGGCGTCTGACTTTTTCGTACGCCCGGAGCAGGGGGTGCGTGCCGCGTGGGATTGGGAATGCAATGCCGGTATAATCGCGTGCATGACTGATTTTCGGGGTGAACAGGGCGCAACGGGCGCGCGAGAAAGCGACGAAAGCGTGCAAGACAAATGCGGGATGCCGATCGCGAAGCGTGTGCCGAAGGAGCGCGTATTCCACGGCGACACCTTCATCGACGAGTACGAATGGCTGCGCGACAAGGAATCGCATGACGTGCAGGATTACGTCGCCGCGCAGAACCGGTATTGCGAGCAGCGCATGGAACCGTTGAAAACCCTACGCTCCACACTGTTCGACGAGCTCAAGTCGCACGTTCAGGAAAACGACATGTCCGTGCCGACACGCATGGATGGCTACTGGTATTTCGTACGCACCCAGGAGGGCCAGCAGTATGCGGTGCAATGCCGTGTGCCTATTCGAGGCGCAGACGATTGGGATCCGCCAACCATTGAAATCGGCGTGCCCATCGACGGCGAACAAGTGGTGTTCGACACCAATGCCGAAGCGCAAGGCCATGATTTCTTCCGTATCGGCGGCATGGATATTTCCAAAGACGGACGTTGGATGCTGTACGGCACCGACACCAGCGGCGACGAACGTTACGATTTCCGCATCCGCAGCTTGGAAACCGGCAAGGAACTGCCGGAAGTGTTCAAGGGCATCGGTGGCGCCTGCTTCACACCGGACGCGCAATGGGTGTTCTATGTGAAGCTCGACGACGCGTGGCGTCCATACGCGGTGATGAGGCACCGCGTCGGCACTCCCATCGTCGACGATGTGGAGGTGTACCGCGAACAGGACGAACGATTCTGGGTTGGCATCGGCCTGTCGTTCGACGAACGCAATCTGGTGATCGGCACCGGGTCGAAGACTACCACCGAAGTGCTGCTGCTTTCCACCGACGATCCGGAAGGCGAATTCCGCGCGTTCATTCCGCGTGAGCAGGACGTGGAATACGACGTGAGTTTCAGCCGTTTCGAAGGTGCCGGCGAACGCGGTGAGGATATTCCGCTCGCCGTGGTCTATCACAATGCGTTGAACCCGAATTTCGAAATCGATGTGATCGACATGCGCTCCCATGAGCCCCCGTACCGTTTGGGTGAGGGCGTGCGTGTGGCCGTCGGTTCGCCGTACGGATGCGAGCACGGCGACGAGGTCGAACCGGGCGCTTCTGAGATGCCGATCGGCACACCGTATTCCAATCCCTGCAATCCAGCCATTTTGCAGGGCGCGCATGGTCTTGGCATTGAGGGGATCTCGATTCACCGGCATTATGTGGCGCTGCAGTACCGGGCGGAAAGCCTGACGCATATTGCGGTGATGACGAAGGATGCCGCTGCGGAGGATTTTCTTGCGGGGCGTCCATGGAAGTTCACCGAGCTGGTTCCCCACGCGTTGGAAGACGATTGGGATGTCGACGAGTCGGTGGACGAGATCAACGAGGAACGTGCCGAAGTGTGGGGCGCGCTCGACCAATTGGCCGCCGCGCAAGGCGAGGGGTCGGCCGTGCATGGGGTTTCCCGCAAGGCGATGACCTCATCGGATGGCGCGACCGCCGATGCGATGCCGGGGGAGACCCGGCGCTTGTATTCGATTGGTGTGGGAGGCAATCCTTCGTATGATGCGCCCCGCATGCGCTACTCGTTCTCCAGTTACACGCGTCCCGGCGAACTGCATGATATCGATCCGGCGACCGGCGAGGATCGCCTGTTGAGGCGTGCCACGGTGCTTGGTGGATTTGAACCGCGCGAATACATGGAGCGCAGGGTGTGGGTCACCGCCCGCGATGGCGAGCGCATTCCTGTTTCCTTGGTGTGGCGCAGGGATGTGCCTGCGTGTGATTCGGCGATGTTCGTTACCGGGTATGGCGCGTATGAGATCAGTTCGGATCCGGGATTCTCGGTGTCTCGCATCAGCATGCTTGATCGTGGTGTGCTTTATGCGGTGCCGCACATTCGCGGCGGCGGTGAGATGGGTCGTGCTTGGTATGAGCAGGGGCATTTGCTCAATAAGAAGCATTCGTTTGAGGATTTCGTTGATGCCGTGCGTGCGTTGCAGTGTGCCGGTTTGGCGTCGCCTGCTCGCACGGTGGCCGATGGCGGTTCCGCCGGTGGCCTGTTGATGGGTGCCGTGGCGAATATGGCTCCCGAATGTTTCGCGGGCGTTGAGGCGGATGTGCCTTTTGTGGATGCGTTGACGTCGATTCTTGATCCGTCGTTGCCGTTGACGGTTACGGAGTGGGATGAGTGGGGCGATCCGCTGCATAATGCGGACGTGTATCGGTATATGAAGGAATATACGCCGTATGAGAATGCGCCGTCTGATGCAAATGATGCGCGGGTTGCGGTTTTTCCCAAGATTTTCATTACCACGTCGATGAATGACACTCGTGTGCTGTATGTGGAGCCGATGAAATGGTTGGCCCGACTGCAGCGTGCGGGCGTGGATGCCGTGGCGAAGATTGAGGTTGAGGCTGGTCATGGGGGTACGTCTGGAAGGTACAAGCAGTGGGAGGAGATCTCCTATGAGAATGCTTGGTGTCTTTCGATGATGGGTATCACGCATTGATCCGGTTTGTGGGACCTTTCATGTTCGGATGAGGTCGGTTTCGGAACGGTCTGTTGTTATGCGACGGGGTGCACCGTATGGCGCACCCCGTTTTGCAAACGCTTTCATTTGCAGTTTGTTTCATGAAACATTGAAACAGGTCGGGTGATTGTTTTCGGCGTTTCTTGCAGAATCCCCTGATTTAGGGGTGTTCCGTCAAACGTTTTTTCCAACTTTTGACGGCATGTCAAACCTTTTATAAGGTCATGCTTGCAACCGTTTTCAGAGTGTTTCATTGTCTGTGCGGGGTGGTCTCGTAGGGTCCAGAGAAATAGTAGGTTTACGGGTAAAACCGACTAGATTGCATTGCGACCAGGGGGAAGAATGGCAGGCATGCATAAAGCCGTAAGTGAGCGGCATGGAATGACAACGATTGCCGCGTTGGTGGCAATCGTTGCGATGATCTTCGCAAGTGTGATCGCAGCGCCGCAACGCGCGTATGCTGAGGAATACAATATCAGCGATCTCGGTTGGGTTGACAAGGACGACACCTCCTTCGAAATCAGTTCCGACGGAGGCAAGACGTGGAAGCCGTACATTTCCGGCATGCAAGTCAACTACGGTGATCAGATCCGCACCGAACTGCATTGGAAAGTGCCGAACGACGTCAAAATCAACGAGGGCGACACCTTCGTCTACGACCTTCCCAGCAATCTGGAATACAAATCGAACGAGAAATACCCGATCTACAACGGTGGCGACGTGGTCGGCTACTACACCATCGACGGCGACAAAATGGTGGCCACCTACACCCGCGGCGAATCGGCGGGATCCAACGTCGAAGCGTTCGTGACCACTGACGGAACCATCACCTCGAACAAAACCGGTGGTTCGGCTGGCGGCGATACCAGCTTTACCTTCCCCGGATATGGCACCATCACCATGAACGTGGAGGGCAAACACAGCGTCAACGTGGTCAAACGCCCGGCAATCTCCACTTCCGACGCATCCACCTACGATTTCGTTTTGGAAGTGACCTCTACAGGCACGAACACCGGCGTGACCATAGACGACACCATGGGCGGCCTGCTGACCTTCGTGGACGGATCCGTGCACATCTACACCGACGCCGACTGCAAGAACGAATACACGGGCGCATGGCAATCCTCCAAAACCGACGACCATAATTTCAACGTCACCATCGGCTCCATGGGCGACGGTGAGAAACTATACGTGCGCTACTCGGTGAACGCCGACAAAGACAGCGTCATCAAGGCATGCCGCGAGGCCGGCAATTGCAGCAATGCCGCCGAAAACAAAAACAAGGTGACCTACTCCAGCAACGAAGACGTCAACAAGAAGGAAACCAGCAACTCCATCTGGTTCAACTACAGCGACTGGTATGTGAACAAAAGCGCAACCGCAGCAAAAGACGAAAATGGCACGCAAGGCTTCACTTGGAACATCACCATTGGCGCTGGCGAAGGCCAATCCGTCGACGGAGCCACCGTCAAAGATCTGCTCGACAGCAACAATCTCAAGGAACCGACCGGAGACCTGGTGCTCAGCTGCTACAACAGCGGCGACTGGAAATCCGTGTGTCCGACCGACTCGCCCGGCGCATATACGAACGACGACCCGTACAATCCGCAGCATTACATCAAACTTAGCTGGAGCGATCTCGTAGCAGGCACCGTGACCCTGCCCTCCGGCGGCTACGACCGTTTCCAAATCCAGTATTGGACCGAAGCGAAAAACGTGCCGGTCGAAGGAAGCGGCGAACACCAGAAATACAAGAACGAAGTCACCGTAAACCCTCAGGATGGAACCGGCAAAACAGCCACGGCCGAACCTCAACTCGGCACCGACGCGGTCGAACTGAAGAAAACATGCACGTCGCCGTCATCCGAAGCGAAGAACCTGACGTGGGTGACCAGCATGAAAGCCTTGGAAGACCTCACCAACGCCGAACTGACCGACAAGCTGGATGTGGACGACAGCGGTAAGGATCTGGGATCCAAGCAAACCTTGATGAAAGACAGCATCAAGGTATACACCGACGCAGGACTGACGCAACTCTACACGGGCAATTACAAGGTCAACGCCACTGACCGGGGCTTTACCATCGTGTTCGCATCCATGGACAAAGGCGGCGAAGTGTACGTGCAATACCAGTCGAAAGTCAACGACGGTGTGACCGACGAAACCGTGTGGAACCGAGCTTCGGCATTGAACAAAACCTCCACGGCGAAACACCAGCATCGCGGCGACGTGCTCGGCAAGGACTCCGCCAACCAGTATTGGGACGAATACGGGTACGGCTACACCGCCAACTCCAAAGGAGTGATCCGCTGGCGCATCAAAGTGCATGACGTGGTGTCGAACGCCGAAAGCATCATCGTGACCGACGCATTGCCGGCACACACGCGGTATGTCGCGAAATCGTTGAAGATCTTCGACGCTTCCAGCACCACAAAAATGCTGTCCGGAGTGAGCGCCAAAGACAACGGCGACGGCACGGTGACCTTCACCATAGCCAAGGGTACCCCGGCGTTCAGCCAGGCGAAGACCTCGGATGGTGTGCTCATCGTGTATGAGACGAGCATCGACCCGGTCATCGCGCCGGATTGGGGAAATTACGAGAACAAGGCGCACATCGACATTGATGGCAGCGCCGGAGGCGACGCTTCCGCCACAGTGGGCGCGAACAAGCCGAAACTTCTTGACAAAAACGGCAAATACGATGCCACGACCGCGCCGAACGTGAACTACACGGTCAAAGTCAACCCGAATGCGGACACGCTTAACAAAGGCAACAACCTCACTCTGACCGACACCATGGGTCAGGCACTCGACCTCAACGCCAACAGTGTGTCGATCATGGACTCCGACAATGGAACCGCCATCAACGGTGCAACATGGTCATACAATCCGCAGACTCGCGAACTAGTGTTCTCCATTCCCGACGCCCGTGCATGCACCATCACCTACACGGCCGCGGTGCAGCTCAAACCAGGCGAAAGCTTCGGATCGCTGGGCGGCAACACAATCGTGCTCGCCGGGTATGAGAACAACGGCGGAACATCGCAAAACACGATCACCGGCACCGTGCAGCAAAGCAAAGGTGGTATGAAATACAATCAAAGCACGCTGCAGATTTACAAATACACCGACGGCGATCTCGGTAAGCCGGCGGGCAGCGCCACCTTCAAAGTGGAAAGTGTCACCGGATGCAACTTCGTGTCGTCTACGGCCGATGCCGACGGCACCTGCAATGGTATGGTTGGCAAAGAAATCACCAAGCAGCTGACCACAGGAGCATCCAACGGACTGTCCGACCGACTGCAGCTGGACTACGACACCGTATATAAGGTCACCGAGCTGACAGGTCCGGACGGCAAAGTGCCCGGCAGCACTGATTCGCAATACGAGAAATCCGCTCCGCTCTACGTGATATTCCCCGGACATGACGCGCAGACCGCTGCCGGTGCATACGACGGACGATACGACAACAAAACCGTTACCATAGACGGGCAAAGCGGCAAATTGATCGTCGCCGTAGCCAAAGACAGCAACGGCAACACGACCACATTGGGCAACTACCGTTGGAACTGCAGCAACGACCACAAAACGAAGTTCAAGGTGCAATTCACAAAGGTGGATGCGGCGAATGCCGGTGTACTCGTCGACGGTGCCACCATGCAGCTGACTCGTGTCGGATCGTCGCAGGTGGAATCCGATTGGACATGGACCACCTCCGGCAGCGAGACGAAAACGCTCGAACTCCTGCCCGGACGGTACAAGCTGACCGAAGCCAACGCACCGGACGGATACCAAGTCATGGATCCGATCATCATTCTGGTCGGCGAAGACGGCACCATCACCGTCGACGGCAAAAATGTGACCGATAGCGACGGCATCGGTCACGTGCAGGCGGAGGACGCACCGAAAACCACGTCGTTGACTGTTACGAAAACATGGAACGACAATAACAACCAGGACGGCAAACGCGCATCCGTCACCTTCGATTTGTACCGCAAGACCGACGGCGATGCCGATTATACGAAAGTCGACGGGCAAAGCCGCATACTCAATCCCGACAAGAGCGATAACGTGCAATGGATGGGACTGCCGGTGAAAGTCGACGGCAAAACCGCGGTCTACAAGGCCGTCGAAACCACGACGCTGGGCGGGTACGACTCGCAATGCGCTGACGTGCAATACAACACCGACGGTTCGGCTGCCACCGAACAATGCACCAACACGCACACGCCCGAAACCACGTCGATCGGCGTTGAAAAAGCATGGGACGACGCCGACAACCAGGACCAGAAGCGCCCTGACAGCGTAACCGTGCATCTGTTGAAAAACGGAGAGGAAACCGATCGAAGCGTGACACTCGATGCGGTTGGAAACTGGCGGAACGACAGCGCGTTCACCGATCTGCCCGTCTACGAGGATGGCAAGAAGATCGTGTATACCATACGCGAAGATACGGTGAGCGGCTACACCACGCACATCACCGGCTCGCAAACCCAAGGTTTCGCCATCACCAACACGCACCACCCCGAAAACGAGGAGGTGTGGTTCTCCAAGCAGGACCTCAAGGGTACGGAGATCGCAGGTGCCACCATGCGCCTCACCGGTACGCTGAATGATGGCACCGAATTCGAAACGCAGACCTGGGTAAGTGAGCGGGATAAGTCGAAGAGCATCAAGCTCAAGCCCGGCACCTACACCTTGACCGAAACCAAGGCGCCGGATGGTTATCTGGTAGCGGATCCGGTCGAATTCAAAGTCGTGAGCGACGCCGTCACCGGCAAGCTCAGCGTGCAGATCAAGCAAACCGATGGCACATATGCCGACGTGCAGGACAATACCATCGTGATGACCGACCAGTACCGGACGCATCAGGTGACCGTCAATAAAAACAGTCTCACCAGTGGCATCACCAATATCGACGGCGCGCAGATGAGCATCACCGGCACCACCTTGGACGGCAAGGCGATCGACGAGATCACCTGGACCAGCAAGGGCGGCGAACCCGGCGAACTTACCCTGCTACCCGGCACCTACACCCTGCGTGAAAAGGTGGCGCCGGACGGCTATGAAACCGCGGATGACATCGTATTCAGCGTCGGGCTCGACGGCAGCGTGACCATCGACGGTAAGAAGCAGGATTCCAACGCCGTGACCATGAAAGACAAGCCCAGTGAAAGCGGCATCCTGTTCTCCAAAACCAAGGTCGGCGGCGGCAGCGAGCTGGCTGGAGCGGAATTCTCCATAACCGGCAAAACTTTCGAAGGCAAGACGATCGAAGAGATCATCTGGACCAGCGGCGGCGGACTGCCGAAACAATTCCAGCTGCAGGACGGCGTCTACAAGCTCACCGAAACTAAAGCGCCGGTCGGGTATGAAAAGGCGAACGCGATCAACTTCACCATCTCCCTCGGTGAAGCATACGTGGACGGCAGACTGGTGGACGACAACACCATTCGTGTGGAAGACCGCGTGGACACCACCATGGTGCGCGTGCGCAAAATCTGGTCCGACCACAACTATTCGGAGCGTCCGACATCGGTGACATTCCACCTGCTGCGCAACTCCAAGCAGCTGCAAGATGCGAAGTACACGGTGACGTTGAACAACAAGAACACCAGCGACTGGACGTACACGTGGACCGATCTGCCCCGATATGATGCGGACGGCAACAGGTACAACTACACGGTTGACGAGGAACTGACCCAAGAGCTCACAGGTAAGGAATACCGCGTTTCCGTGATCAAACGTCCGTACATCGACGGCGCCGAATTCACGGTATTGAACATTCGGGAGCCGGAAACGGCAAGCATCACGGTGAACAAAACGTGGAACGATCAGGATGACAACGATGGCAAACGGCCGAAGACGCTGACCTTCCATATTTGGGGAACCAGCAAACAGCCGAAGAGCGGCAGCACCGACGAAACGGAAGACGTGACCGAACAATTGGTGGTGCAAACCGTGCGAACCAACGGCAGCAACACGCAATCGTGGACGTTCGAAGGTCTTCCCAAGCGGAACCTGTACAACAATCCGTACACGTATACGGTAACCGAGGAATCCGTAGATGGCTATACGGCAAGCGACGTGACGCTCGCCGGCGGTACGGAAACACGCTGTGCGGTGACGAGCACGGTCAAATCCTGCGCGTTCGACGTGACCAACACGCATACGCCCGAAACCACGACATTGAGCGTGGACAAGACGTGGGATGACACCGATGCGCCCAGCAATGTGAAACGGCCGGGCGACAAGGCCACGATCTGGGTGCTTTCCAGCGTGTGGACCGATGCGAAGAACCGGACGCTGCCCGGATGGCCCTCACCTCAACACAACAGCGAGTGCAAGGACACCGGCGCGACGGATGGCACGAATCCATGGGGCGTGAGCTGCATGGTGCTGACCTCGAAGAACGCCAAAGCGACGCAGACCACCACGGCCAACGTCAACGGGACTGACGGAACAAGCGAAGCGACCACTTTGCAAGAGGTGAGCGCGGACACGTGGACCTACACCTTCACGAACCTGCCCAAATACTACAAGGGCAAGGAAATCCAGTATTCTGTGACCGAAGAGGCCGTGAAGAACTACACGCCGACGCTCACCGGAGGCAAAGTCGTTGCGGCTGACGGCGACGAGGGCAAGGCCAACGAGTCGGGCGAATCCGACAAGGCGGATGAAACAAGCGAAAGCGGCCAGGATGCGGAATCCTGGGCGTACACGCTGACCAACACCTACACGCCGGGGCATACCAGCCACAGCGTGCATAAAGTGTGGAAGGACTACGGCGACAGCAGCAAACGTCCGAAAGCGGTATATGCGACGTTGTATGCGAACGGCCAATCCACCGGCAAGACGGTGGCGTTGAGCGACGGCAACAACTGGCAATACACGTTCACCGACCTAGATGAAAACAAGGTGTACACGGTGAAGGAAACCAACGAAAAGGGCGAAGCGATCAGCGGAGTGGACGGCTACTGCCAGCCGGTCATCAACGATGACCAAGAAACCGGAATCTCCACCATCACCAACACCATCTCCATCGTGCTTCCCTCCACGGGCGGGCAACGATGGTGCTACGGCACACTTCTCGCGGTAGTGGCGCTCGGCATGATCGGCATGGGCTACGGCATCGCCAAACGTAACAAGACCAACAAGGAAGGAGACGCGCGATGAGGCGTCACGGAGCGAAACAGGGGAATCGGATGGATTACCGCATGGCCCGTCACGCGGCTGCACGACATACCGGCATGCGTTCGGCGCGCCGCATCGCGGCCGCGGCACTTGGCCTGGCGCTTTCCCTCGCGGGACTCAGCGCGCAATCGGTGGCTTTTGGCAATGACGATCCGACCAATCCGGCAGCCACTGACGTGACCATGATCGCATTCCAGCAATCATGGAAGACGATTGGCGACGAATGCACGAAAACCTATGGTCCGGAAGGCGTGAAATACGTGCAGGTCTCCCCGCCGCAGGAATCCATCCAAGGCACGCAATGGTGGACCGTCTACCAGCCGGTCAGCTACAAACTCGACTCGCGTTTCGGTACGGAAGACGAGTTCAAAACCATGATCAGCCAATGCAACGCGGCCAGCGTGCAAATCGTGGCCGACATGGTGTTCAACCACACCACCGGACATGACGTGTCATGGGTTGACGACCAGTATGGCGTGGCCGGAACCGAATACAACGGATCATACGGACGATACCCGGGAATCGGCATCTACCAGTATGAGGAAAGCGGCAACAACCACCAATACGGCCTTCCCAGCGGCGACTTCCACACCTGCAAGTCGAACGTGTCAGACAACATCTCCGACTACACCAACGCCGACGAAGTGTGGAACTGCCGACTGTCGACCATGTGGGACATCAACACCGGCAGCGACCGCGTGCAAAACATCCAAGCCGAATACTTGGCGCACCTATGGGAAGACGGCGTACGCGGATTCCGCATCGACTCCGCAAAACATATGGATCCCAACGACATCGCATCCATCAAACGCAAGTTCATGACCAAAGCGGGCATTACGGACGAGCGAAGCTTCCCATGGTCGCAGGAAGTCATCTACCATAATGGAGAATCCGAAAAATTCGCGCCGGAACGATACGAAAAGAACGGACAGGTCACCGAATTCTCGTACGCGTACTCATTGTTGAAGGATTTCAACGGATCCATCACCAATTTGAAGAACATCACCAGCGATCTGCTCGATGACGCCGATAATGCCACCGTATTCGTGTCCAACTGGGATACCGCACGCGGTTCGGAAACGCTCAAACCCGTTTCCGGCGCCCGATACGAGCTCGCCAACGCGTTCATGCTCGGGTACGACTACGGGCATCCGAAGATCCTTTCCGACTACGCATTCAATGAAAGCACCCAATATGATGACGGCGTCAAGGATTCGACTGACACCACCGTGCCGAAAATCAGCATGGACGACGTGTGCGCCACGCAAAAGGACCCAACGCAGATGGAATATGGCGATTGGAACTGCCAACAGCGGTGGACGTCAATCCGAGGCATGGTCAAATTCCATAATGCCGTGAACGGCACCAGCGTAGGCAACTGGCAGGAATCCGGATCCAACAACATCGCCTTCGAAAGGGTTGACGCCAACGGGAAAAGCAAGGGTCTGCTCGCATTGAACAACACCCTGCAGGAGCATGATGTCGACTATACGACATCGTTGCCGGACGGGGAATACTGCAACGTGTACGCTTCCCGCACCTGCTCGAAAACCGTGACCGTCAGTGGCGGTCACGTCAAAGCGACCATTGGCAAACGAAGCGCCATTGCCATCTATGCCGGTGCGGTCAAGGGCGCGTGGACGGAAACCACGGAACCTAGCGGCACCTACGCTCCGCAATACAAGGATTCGCCGAACAGTTCGCTGATAGGTGACAAAATCCTCACCATCTACTACAAGCCCGACGAATCGTGGGACGGGCAGGTGTATGTGCGTTACACGTCCGACAACGGCAGCGGCAGCATTGCGATGAGCGCGGTCGATGTAGCCGAGTCCACGAACGCCGCAGGGTGGTATAAGGCCGACCTGCCGGAAGGGGCCAATCTGAGCGCGGTGAAATACCATTTCGCATCCACACAATCCGGGGATGCGGACTCCACGGACTGGAACGGGGGCAAGTGGGGAACGGAATATACGGCACAGGTCGGCGCCACTATGATCAACGTCAGCGGGCACCGGCAGCAGACGGGCGTGCCCTACACGCGCAACCATGCGGCGAAAACCAAAGTGACCGTCAACTTCCGTTCCGTCTCCGGCGTCGGTGAGAAAGCATCCGGCGTGAAGGTGTGGAACGGCGACGACATGGAAAGCGCCACGTATATTCCATTCGAAAGCACGCCAACGCAATACGGCAGGAAAGCCAGCGGCGAACTGGACGGCGATCTGGCAACAGTGCATTTCAGAATCGTGGATGGTGCCGATGCGACTGGAGCGTCCGCGGGAACCGTCGAACGATATGAGGCGAGCGTGTGGAAACTCGCCAAATTCGGTGACGCGCATGTGAGCGGTGCCATCGAAGCGTGGGTGGACGGCGCGCAACCCGATACCGCTTCCGACCGATCCTCGGAAAAAGCGTCTCCCTCGGCGACACCGCAGCCGAACGACATCAAAAATCCGAAAAACCTGACCATCAAACTGCATTATTACCGTCCCGACGGCAATTATCAGGAATACAGCATGGAATCCGACGCGTGGAAAGGCTGGGATCTGTGGTCTTGGTATGCGGAAAGCACCAGCGGCGAATCCCAGGAATTCACCTCCCATGACGAATTCGGCGAAGTCGCGGAATACACGCTGAGCCAGACAGCCAAAGGCGTGCGCAACCCATGGTTCATCATCCGCAACGGCGGCTCATCATGGACCGGCAAGGACTGCGACGACAACGATCGCGAGATTCCGGAATCCGTGATCAGCATGACCGCGGGAAACGTGGAAAACGGCGTCGCGGAATTCTGGATCGTCAGCGGGGATCCGACCGTGTACACGCATCCGGTGAACGTGGCCGGAATAACCTTCGACACCCAAGGCGGCAGCAGCGTTCCCGCACAGGCGGTCGCCATCGGAGACACTGCGAGCGTTCCCGAAACGCCTACTCGCGACGGCTACGTGTTCACGAAGTGGACCACGGACGTGGCCGGTGAACATGAGTATGATTTCGCCACCATGGTGAGCGCGCCGATAACGTTGTATGCGCAGTGGACGGAAGCGAAAACCGTGACCTTCGACGTCCAAGGCGGCAGTGAGATCGCCGCACAACAGGTGCAAACAGGGAAATCGGCCGTACGACCGGAAAATCCTGAGCGCGTGGGATACGCGTTCGCGGGATGGTATACCAGCGCCGACACTTCGGGTAGCGAATACGATTTCACGGCTGCGGTGAACGATGATGTGACCTTGTATGCGAAGTGGACGCCGAACATGTACGCCGTGACCTTCGACTCGCAAGGCGGCAGCGCGGTCGATGCGCAACAGGTTGCGTACGGTGGTTACGCGACGCAACCTGCCGCACCGACCCGTGACGGATACACGTTCGTCGGCTGGACCACGGATGCGGCCGGCACCACGCCGTACGGTTTCGGCATGCCCGTCACCGGCGGTATCACGCTGTATGCCAAGTGGGATGATGCGGGCGCGACGTACCATACCGTCACTGTTCATTGGAATGACGGCGACGATTATTCGTCGGACCTGCCGCAGGATATGACGTTGTTCGTCAAGGAAGGGGAGAAGCTTACGATCCCCGATTCCGCTCCTTCCCGCGGTGGATATCGTTTCGCAGGATTGACCAGCGACGAACAGCGGAAGACGGACTATGATGCTGACACCGCCGTAACCGCCGACATGACCTTGTATGCCAAGTGGGTCAAGACATGGACGGTCACCTTCGACACGGCCGGCGGCAGTGCCGTGAACAGCCAGACCGTGGACGATGGAGGAGTGGCCGTTGCGCCTGATCCGTCGCCGACACGCGACGACTGCCGGTTCACCGGCTGGCAGTATGACGGCAAAAGCTACGATTTCGGCTCGAAGGTGACCGGCGACATCACCCTGACCGCGCAGTGGGTGCGCACCGCGCACCAGTGGACCATAACCTTCGATCTGAACGGAGGGCATGCGCCCGCCGGCAAGGATGCGAAGACCCTGTACGCCGAGCGGAAAGTCTACGACGGTGATTCGCTGGTATCGCCCACGGTGGACATCGCCAACGAGCCTCAGCTTGACGGCTACACCTTCGAAGGGTGGAGCACGGTGAAAGACGATGCGCTCGCAGTCAGCGTGGTCTCCTTTGATTCGTCCGGGAAATCGTTGATGCCCATCGATCGCGACGGCACGCTGTATGCGTTGTGGTCGCGGGAGAACAGGGTAGTGAAGCCGGAATCGTCCGGTTCGACGGGATCTTCGACGAGCTATTCCGGCGCGTATTCCGATTCCTACACGGGATTGAACGGGTTGGCGGCGTTCGATGCCATAGTGAGACAATCGGGCAAATTCTCGGGCACGAATTTCGGTTCCGTCGCCGAGGATTATGTGAAACCCAAGAGCGTTCGCTGAGTGTTGGAATCCAAGGGTGGGGCCGGCCTTCAGGTCGGCCCCCTTTTTCATGTACGGTGTATGGATTGTTGCGTCCGGATCATTGGATCGTTCGTTGTTCGTGGCGTTTGAAGCCGGGCGAAACCGTATTCGCACATGAAAGCGGCATGGAGTGTCCATTAGTTGAGCGTTTTAAGTCCACGTGCTGATTCGTTGACTAGAGTCGCGTGCTATGAGTGATTCTGCAAAGAAGTACACCATCGCCGTCATTCCGGGCGATGGCATTGGCAAGGAAGTGACTCCGTGGGCTCAGAAGGCTCTGGAGAAGGCGGCCGAGGGCGTTGCCGAATTCGATTACGAGAATTTCGATCTTGGCGCCGAACGTTACCTGCGTGACGGTGCGATTCTTCCGGAAGAGGAAGAGGAACGCATCAAGAAGACCGACGCGATCCTGTTGGGCGCAGTCGGCGATCCGCGTATCAAGGCCGGCATTCTCGAACGTGGCCTGCTGCTCAAGCTCCGTTTCGATCTCGACCAGTACGTCAACCTGCGTCCGTCCAAGCTGTACAAGGGCGTGACCTCCCCGCTCGCCAACCCGGGTGATATCGACTTCGTCGTGGTGCGTGAAGGCACCGAAGGCCTGTACTGCGGCGCCGGCGGAGCGGTTCGCCGCGGCACCCCGAACGAGGTGGCCACCGAAGTTTCCATCAACACCGCCTACGGCGTGGAACGTGTGGTGCGTTACGCCTTCCAGCTGGCCATGAAGCGCAGGAAGCATGTGACCCTCGTGCACAAGAAGAACGTGCTCGTCAACGCCGGAGACATGTGGCAGCGCATCGTCGATAAGGTCGCCGAGGAATATCCGGAAGTTTCCCACGACTATCTGCATATCGACGCGACCACCATTTTCATGGTGTCGAATCCGTCCCGCTTCGACGTGATCCTCACTGACAACCTGTTCGGCGACATCATCACCGACGAGGCAGGTGCCGTGGTCGGCGGTGTCGGATACTCCGCTTCCGGATGCATCAACGCTTCCGACGAATACCCGTCCATGTTCGAGCCGATCCATGGTTCCGCACCGGACATCGCAGGCCAGAACAAGGCCAATCCGACCGCCGCGATCCTTTCCGCGGCCATGCTGCTGCGTCATCTCGGTTTCGACGAAGCCGCCGCCAAGATCGATGCGGCCGTCGAAGCGGACATCGAAGAGCTGGGATCCGCTACCCGCTCCACCGACGAGGTCGGACGCGACATTCTGGCACGCATGTGACATATGATCCGGAACGCATGATTGCGCCGGATATGTTCGCCTGTTGAGACGCCTGTCGAAATCGAGTTCATGCTTGAATTCGACAGGCGTCTCGCATATTCAGGGGGATTTCAGGGATTGCTTTCAGGGTGGATGAAAGCAACAAGGCAAATTATGGGATATTGTTGAAACCATGAGTGACAACAATGCCGATTACAACGGTTCCGGCCAAGACGAGTATTTCGCGACGAACGATTCAACTCAAGCCGATTACAGGCAGTCGCAGGATGGCTACAATCAGCCTGCATCACAGCCGCACAATCCCAACCCGTACGCATCGCAGCAGCCCGTGCAGGGATATGCCCCGGGTACGCAGGGCAACAACATCCCCGGCGGTACGTACGGCAATGGTCAGCCATATGGTCAGTCGGCTGCCTACGGTTCGTCCGTCCCCGCATATGGCTCGGCCGCTCCCGCTTACGGGCAGCCGACTCAGCCTGCGCAACCTGCACAGCCCATCTACGGCCAGCCGACGTACGGACCTACGGATTACGCACAATCGGCGCAGACCCCCTATTATCAGGAGCCGACTCAGCCCCAATACACGCAGTCCGCATACAATCAGCCACCAACCTACGCGCAGCAGACCTACTATCAGGCGACCCAACAGCAGCCCGGCTATGGCTACGCGCAGAAGTCGAAGATCGTCGCCGGCCTGCTCGGCCTGTTCCTCGGCACCCTCGGCGTGCACAACTTCTATCTGGGATACACAGGCAAGGCCGTGGCCCAGCTGTTGCTGACCCTGATCGGATGGATCATCCTCATCGGACCGATCATTTCCGGAATCTGGGCTCTGATCGAAGCCGTCCTCATCCTGTGCTCCAGCTACGGGTCCAACTGGCACCGCGATGGGCACGGCCAAGAACTCCAAGATTGATGGGCAGAGGGCTGTACAAGCAGCCGGGCGGCAAACTCGTAGGGGTTTCCGTTCGGCTTTCTGATGACATTCCAGCATATTTCCGCGAATGTGCAAGTTCCATCCAATCCGTGGAACAATGTCGGATCGACGGCGATTTCTTTCTTGACGGCGATGACAAGGATTCCCGCCGACTATTGCAGGATTGGGAAAACTTGCTGCAAAGCCAGCGAGGCGCGCCCACACGCGACATTACGCGACGATTGCAAGCGATTACCGCGAACTATCCGAACGTGCGATTGGTGGGTATGACGGCAGAAGGCATTGCCATCGCTTTTCTCCGCGCAATCACAGGCAGTGAATCGCGTAATGCGGAAGATGCAACGAGCAACGGAAATATCGCGCGGTCCACGAAACAATATTCCGGGGAACAACCGGGAATGCATAATGCGCTGACACAAGAGGAATATCTGGAACGCTGGCGGGACCTGAAACCGACCGTCATCCACGACAAGCCGCGCGACCCGAACGAACAAATGGAAACCGACATCGCATGGGCGCGCGAAGTGGCGGCAGGCAAACGCGAACCCACGCTGCGTATCTGGGAATGGGCCGCTCCGGCCGTGGTCATCGGCAAATTCCAGTCGCTCGAAGACGAAGTCAATACGGCGGTCGCGCAGAAGGAAGGATTCACCGTGGTCCGACGTTGCACCGGCGGCGGGGCGATGTTCATCGAACCGGGCAATACCATCACCTACTCGTTGTACGCGCCGTTCGATTTCACCCAAGGCATAAGCATCGAGGAATCATACCGGCTCTGCGATTTCTGGCTGGTGCGCGCGCTTAAGGAACTCGGGCTCGACGTACGATTCTCCGGACTCAACGACATCGCCACGCAATACGGCAAACTCGGCGGAGCCGCACAACGCCGATTCACACCAGTAGAGGGAGGTCCAGGCGCCATACTGCACCACGTGACCCTCGCCTACGATATCGACGCGGAAAAAATGGGGCGTGTGTTGAACACCTCACGCGAGAAAATGTCGGACAAAGCGGTGAAATCAGCGGTAAAACGAGTCGATCCAATGCGCTCGCAGACGGGCATGAGTCGTGAAGACGTGGTTGAACGGCTGCTCGGCGCCGCCAGGCGAGTTACAATGTAGCCCGATGGTCGAAGCCGCCCAAATGTCAAGGGCGATGAGAACGTTACGAAAGCTTGGTGTTCCGTGAGGGCATGTGGAATCGCAGCAAGCTTTCGAAGCCGCGGCAACGCGCCCGGCAACACGCCTGGCGGCGTGCCTAGAGGATGTGCCTATGAACGGAGGTGTGACAAAATGGCTACGCCAAACGAGACCAATAGTGGACCCAGTGGCGAAAGCGCGACGTTGCTGCACACCGCGTTGTTCAAGCAGGTTTCTTCCGAAGAGGCGGAGGAACTGCTGCCGCATCTGCAGCATGCCGAATACAACAAGGGCGACTATATTTTCCGCGAAGGCGACACCGATCACCGCATGTATCTGCTGGAACGCGGGCGCGTCAAACTGATCCGGCAATCGTCCGACAGACGTGTGCAGTTGTTGAGCATTCATGCGTACGGCGAAGTGCTGGGTGAGATTCCGGTGTTCGATCCGCATGGTGGACCGCGCACCGCGTCCGCCGTGGCCATGACCAGTGACACGAAAGTCGTATGGCTTGAGCATGACGCCCTGTTCGCATGGCTTGACGAGCATCCGCGCGTGGCCGTCGACATGCTTCAGGTGCTCGCGCATCGCATGCGTGACAACAATGAGCGCATTTCGGAGCTTGTGTTCATGGACGTGCCGGGACGTTTGGCGAAAACGCTGCTGAATCTGGCGTCACGCTTCGGCGAGCCGGTCGAGGCGGGGTTGAAGGTGCCGCACGATCTGACGCAGGAGGAAATGGCGCAGCTGGTCGGTTCGTCGCGCGAAACGGTGAACAAGGCGCTGATGGATTTCGCCAACCGTGGATGGATTGCGCGTGAGGGCCGTTCCATCATCATCTACCAGCCTGGCATGCTTATTCGACGATCGAGACGATAGATTTTCGGCTATTTTTCAGTGTTTTTCAAGTTTTACGATTGTTTGTGAGAAACCCGTGATGGCTGCGATCGGCCGGTTGATTAGTAGACCCACCACTTTAGAATGGGCACCATGCCCGAAAAGAAGACTTTGACCGTTCAACGTGTGCTCGCACTCGTGATTGCCTACATCACGCTGAGTGTGGGTGGCGGCGTGGCCGCCAGTTTGTTCCTCCTACCGGCGGTTTTTGGCGCGAACAGCGTCGCCAAGGCGGTTATTCCGTCGCTGTCGGTCGAAGGTATTGATTTTGATGTGACCAGCCTGCCGCAGAAGTCGACCATGTACGCTTCCGATGGCACCACGAAAATCACCGAATTCTGGGATCAGAATCGTGAAGTCGTGCCGTTGAAGAAGATTTCCAAATACATGCAGCAGGCCGTGGTAGCGCGTGAAGACAGACGATTCTTCACTCACGGCGGCGTTGATGTGCAGGGTGTGTTCCGCGCGTTCGTCCAAACATATATGAAGGGCGACCATCAGGGCGGTTCCTCCCTTACCCAGCAGTATGTCAAAAACGTGCTGATCCTGCAGGCGCAGCAGGATGACGATCCGATCGCACAATACCATGCGTCGGAAGATACCATCGCACGAAAAATGAGGGAAATGCTGATTTCCGTGCAAATGGAAAAGCAGTATTCCAAGCCTGAAATTTTGCAGGGATATCTCAATATCGCACAGTTTGGCGGCAATAGCCTCTATGGCGTGCAGGCGGCTGCGAAGCGGTATTTCAACACCACCGCAGATCAGCTGAACATCGTGCAGTCCGCCACCATCGCGGCAATCACCAAGAATCCGAACGCTTACGATCCTTCCGTCGAATCGAACCAGCCGGAATCCGAGAAGCAACGCAATATCGTGCTGCAGCTGATGAACGAGCAGGGCTATATTTCGGATGCGGAATATCAAGAGGCGGTCAATACTCCGCTCGCAGATACGCTTGATGTCCAGCCTATTTCCACCGGTTGCATGGCCGCGGACTATGATGCGGGCTATTTCTGCGATTACGTGGTGCATAAGATTTTGAATTCCAAGGAATTCGGCAAGACCAGCGAGGACAGGGAAAGACTGCTGAAAGAGGGCGGTCTGAAGATCGTCACCACGTTGGATATCGATGCCAACACCTTGTTGAACGAAACCGCGCGCAACACCATCCCATCGGAAGATTCCTCCGGCATGGAAATCGTGATGGCGTCCGTCAAACCGGGTACCGGAGAAGTGCTGGGCTTCGGTCTGAATCGAACGTATGATGCCACCGAAGCGGCGCAGAACGACCAGACCAGGGATTCCATGAACTATGCCGTGGATCGAGAAGACGGCGGCGGCATGGGCTTCTCCATCGGCTCGTCGTGGAAGCCTGTCAATCTGGTGGCATGGATGGAAGCGGGACATTCCGTCAACGAGAACCTGCAGACGTCCACGAGGTATTCGACCTCGTTGTTCGCATGCGATCGTTATACCGGCGGCACTGATACGTGGAACGTCACCAACGCAATAACCAATGGAACGGTGAACCCGGAAACGCCGGCATTGGCTTTGGCAAGGTCTCATAACACCACGCAGGCTTCCATGGGATCCATCATCGGCTTGTGCAAGATTGCCGATACCGCAACTGAACTTGGCTATCATGATGCGAATACCGGTGAGACGCTCGACAAGACCTCATCATTCGTGCCTGCCATGATGGTCGGCAACGTCAACGTGTCCCCGCTGACGATGGCAAGCATCTTCGCTGTATATGCGTCCAATGGCGTGCAGTGCGATCCGATCGCGCTGAAGCAGGTGACTGATGTGGACGGCAATGATATTAAGGTGCCTTCCGCGAACTGCCATCAGGCGGTCGATCCGGAAATCATCCAAACGCTTGCTTGGGCCATGAATCAAGGCGTTGTCCGTCCTGACGGCGCAGGCGGTGTGGCACAGCTAGCCAATGGACGTAAGACCTTCGCCAAGACCGGTACCCACGAGGATCAGCTAGTTACGACAGGTGGTTTCATTCCGAACCAGATCGCCACATTCGTGCTCGTCGGTGACGTGCAGAACCCGGTTGGCCACCCGATTGCGAATATCGCTATCAACGGCCAGTACCACAGCTACTGGGATGGTTCCACCATCGCGGCCCCGGCATGGCGTGACTTTATGAATGCTTATGCGGAACGCAAACAGCTGCCGATTGACAACGATTATGGGCAGCCTGCGGCCAAGTATTCCGCAACATCCAGCACGGTCACCAAGATCGGCGGTGGAAAGCAGAATGCCACCCAGCAGCAAAGCACAATCATTCAGCAGCAGAACCAGTCGCTTCAGCAGCAAAGCCAGCAGAACGACCAGCAGGATGATCAGGATCAGCAGCAGACCGAAGATGAGTGACGCTTCCGCAATTCAGCGAATGGAAGTGAACAATCAATGAACGCCCGCCACGCTCGGCGGGCGTTCTGCGTAGAATGCAGATAGTGCCGGTTTTATGGCACGAAATCTCCAGAGAAGCTCAAGGGGAATACAAGAAGAAGGTTCAGCCGATCGGCAAGGAGCCAGTAGGTGCGACCGGAGGGGAGCTACTACGATGAGCGAAGACGAAAAGAAGGCGAAGCGGTCGAAGAAGGCTACAACCAATGGCACGGTTGGCCTGTTCGATCCTATGACTTTGCGTGGCATGACCGTGCGCAACCGCATCTGGCTGCCGCCAATGGATACGTATTCCGCGTTGGCCCAGGATGGCCTGCCCACGCCATTCCACTACCAGCATTATGTGTCACGTGCCATGGGCGGTTTCGGCATGGTTATCGTGGAAGCCACCGCAGTGACGCCGGAGGGTCGTATTTCGCCGTGCGACTTGGGATTGTGGGCCGACGAGCAGATGGACGCATGGCGTTGGATCGTTGCCGATGCGAAGGCCGCCGGCGCGACGATGGCGGTGCAGCTCAACCATGCCGGACGCAAGGCTTCCACCGGCTGCTTCTCCATCGGATACGAGCATGAGAGCGTGCCGGAAGAGCAGGGCGGATGGCAGACCGTGGGGCCAAGCGTCAACGCGTTCGGGCCGTTGGACAAGCCTCGCGAACTCACCGTTGACGAAATCCATGCCATCGTCGACCAGTTCCGCGACGCCGCTTGGCGTGCTTATGATATCGGCTTCGACGCGGTGGAAATTCATGCGGCCCACGGCTATCTGCTGTCGCAATTCCTCGATCCGCTGATCAACGAGCGCGAGGATGAATACGGCGGATCGTTCGACAACCGTATCCGCATACTGGTCGAAGTCGTGGACGCCGTGCGTTCCGTCATCCCCGACACCATGCCGGTGCTGGTGCGCGTTTCCGCGACCGATTGGGCCGCCGGAGGCTGGGATCTCGATCAGACCGTCGACCTTGCCAAAGTCCTGAAGAAGCACGGTGTCGATCTGATGGACGTCTCCACCGGAGGCATGATTCCGGGCGTGACCATTCCCGTCAAACCCGATTATCAGGTTCCGTTCGCCGAACAGGTGCGCTCGCGTGCCGAAATTCCAACCACGGCCGTCGGATTGATCACCAAGCCGAAGCAGGCCAAGAAGATTTTGAAATCCGGTGCCGCCGACGCCATCGAAATCGGACGTGCGGCGCTTCGTGATCCGAATTGGCCTCTTCGCGCCGCCCACAAGCTCGGTATTCCGACCGAAGATGCGCCCTACCAGCCGCAGTATGTGCGTGGCGCATACTAAACGCAACCAATAACCAAGGTAATATCGAACAACAATCGAACAACAATAATGCGCCCTGCACCGCGTTGGCGGTCGCAGGGCGCATTATTATTTGGTGCTCGCTGCCGATTGAAATAATCGGTATCAGGCGTCGATGCCGACAGCCTGGCTCACATGGTCGAATCCGTCGCGCTTGAGCAGTTCGGCAAGGCCGCGCTTCAACACGGTGATCTGCTGCGGTCCGCGATACATCAGCGAGCTGATGAACATGACCAACGACGAGCCGGAACGAATCTTCGCATACGCCTGCTGCGGAGTGAACACGCCGCCGATGCCGGCAATCGCAAAACGGTCGCCATACTCGCGGTACACCTGCTTGATGCGTTCGTTGCCGGCCTCATAGCATGGCGAACCTGACAGTCCGCCCTCCCAATCGCGAGGAATCTCCATGCCGGCGCGGTCCTTCTGCAGATTCGCAATCGACAAGCCCTGCACATTGTGTTCGGCAAGCACGTCAAGCAGATCCTTGAACTCTTCCCAGGACTTATTCAACGGCATCTTCACCAGCGTGGGCTGTGGACGTTCGATCTTGTCGAGTTCGGTGAACAGCTTGTCGAGCGCTTCAGGGCTCTGATTGAACGGTTCGCCGGCCATCGTGTTCGGGCAGGAGATGTTCACTTCGACCATGGCGGTGCGACCGGCCGTGCGGCGCATCGAAATGCAGTAATCCTCGATGCCTTCGTCCAAATCGCCGGTCTTATCGTCATTCGTACGCGCGATCGACACGGAAATCTGCATGTCGCGCGCCTTCGTCCAAGCCTGTTCCGCGCGCGGAACAACGATTTCCGAACCCTCATTGGCAAGACCGACATGCACCATCATCGAATCATATTCGGGCAGACGGTGGAACCACGGCTTCGGATTGCCGGGGCACGGACGAGACGTGGTGGATCCGACCGTTTCGAAGCCGAAGCCGGCGTTGTCGAGCAGCACCGGCATCTCGCAGTTCTTGTCGAGGCCGGCGGAAAGGCCGAACGGATTGACGAAGTCGACGCCCATCACGCTGGTTTCCAGCACGGGGTCGGAATAGTTGAGCATTTCACGGCACGCCCACATCAGCGGCGGAATGTTCTTGGTGATCTTGCAGAACTGAATCATCTGGTCGTGCGCCACATCGGGCGTCTGATTGAACACGAAATGCGGCTTGATGATGTGCTTGTAGCCGAAGGTGAAGAGATCTGTGGTGGCTTTGTTCACCGCATCGTGCCAGAAATTCTCAGAAACATACGTCATGGTTCACTATTCTCGCACCGTTTGTCGCAGGAAAGCAACACGTCGATTGATTTCGCTGACGGGATGTCGACGTTCGTTTTTGTTCGATTTGAACGATTACAGGAGTGCCAAGTATATTTTTTCGTGAGGAAAACGCGCGAAACGCTCATCTCAGTTTTTATTTTGAGTGAACATGTGCGATAATGTTCGAATGATATCGTCACAACGTCAGCATTTGATTTTGAGCAGGTTGCGTACCCGCGGTGCGGTGCGTATCACCGCATTGTCCAAGGAATTGGGCGTTTCCGCCATGACCATCCGACGCGATATCGCCGATCTGGCCGACAAGGGTCTGCTGAAGCGTGTGCACGGCGGCGCCGTCACCACCAGCACGCTGCTGAGTGAGCCGCTGTTCTCCGTAAAGTCGCAGATGGACATCGGATTGAAGGACGCCATCGCACAGGAAGCCATCAAATATGTGGCACCCGGCGACGTGATCGCCATCGGCGGCGGCACCACCGCATACGTATTCGCGCAACATCTGTTGGAATCACAGCAGTCGTCGGGGATCACCATCCTCACCAACTCCATTCCGGTGGCGGAACTGGTGCAGGCGCTGGAATCGAAAGACGTGGAAGTCATCGTGACCGGCGGCGTGACCACCCGATCCAACTCGCTCGTAGGCCCGATCGCAGACAAAGTGGTGGCCTCCCTGCGCGTCAACACAGTCTTCCTGGGCACGCATTCCGTGTCCATTCCGCGCGGCTTCCTCATGCCGAACTCGCTTGAGGCCGCAACCGATATGGCAATGATGGACATTGCCGATCGCACCATAATTTTGACCGATCACACCAAGTGGAGCTGCACATCATTGTCGCTTTTCGCACGCTTCGACCAGGTGGACACGGTCATTACCGATGATGGACTAGACCCCGATTCGGTTGGGAAAACAAGGGATTTGGTTAAAGAGCTCGTGCTGGCACACCAGAGCGAGCCTATTCAGGAAGGTGAATAACCATAATGAGTGAATTCGCAAACTACACTCCCGGAGAGTACGCGAAGGAGCACATTCGCATCACGCCGACCACGCTCGCCGATGGCCGCGCTTTCTTCTACCTCGACGATGATCCGGAATACGTTTCCGGCGCGAAGACGCGCGAACTGAACGATCCTCGTCAGCTGGCATACCGTTTCTCCAACCAGCTCAACGCGGCCGGTGAGGAAGTGCCGTACGCTGCTCCGGAAATGCGTCGCGATCCACTGACCGGCGACTGGATTCCTATGGCGACCGCACGCATGAACCGTCCGATCACCGCGGGCCCTGGCGCCACCGCCAAAGGCAACCCGCTGGCCGCACGCAAGCCGGGCGACCCGTACCAAGACGGCGAAGTGCCGGACACCGACTACAACGTGGTCGTGTTCGAAAACCGCTTCCCGTCCATGGTTCGCGTGCCGGGCCGTTCCGAAGCCGTGGAATACGTCAACGGCAACCCGCTGTGGGAGAAGAAGCTCGCCGCAGGCCGCTGCGAAGTGATCTGCTTCGACCCGGACGAAAATGGTCTGCCGGCAGACCTGCCGGTCTCCCGTCTGCGCACCGTCGTGGAAGCATGGGCGTTCCGTACCGCCGAAATCTCCAAGATGGAAGGCATCGAACAGATCTTCCCGTTCGAAAACCACGGACAGGAAATCGGCGTCTCCCTGGCACACCCTCACGGACAGGTCTACTGCTACCCGTTCATCGCGCCGAAGATGGAAGCCGAACTCAAGCAGACCGAAGCCTACCATGAGAAGACCGGCGGCAACCTGCTCAAGGATCTCATGAACTCCGAAATCGAGGCCGGGGAGCGCATCGTCATGCGCAACCACAGCTGGGTGGCCTACGTGCCAGCAGCAGCCCGCTGGCCCCTCGAGGTGCATGTGGCCCCGGTGCGCGACGTGCTCACCCTCGACGAGCTCAACGACCAGGAACGTTGGGATCTGGCCGTCATGTACTCCACCCTGCTCAAGCGCGGCAACGCGTTCTTCGACAAGGGTGACGGCAAGGGTATGGACCTGCCGTACATCGCAGCATGGCATCAGGCTCCGATCCACGACGTACGCCGTGAAAACTACCGCCTGAACCTGCAGTTCTTCTCGTTCCGCCGCGCAGCCAACAAGATCAAGTATCTGGCCGGATCCGAATCCGGCATGGCCGCATGGGTTTCCGACACCACGCCGGAACTCATCGCCAAGCGCTTCCACGAGCTCGGACCAATCGATATCGAAGGCTGAAAGCCAATAAAACCCAAAGGACAAAACACCAATGACTGCTGTTGAATTCATTGAGCCGCTCTCGCACGACGAGGGTGTGAAGAACGCGACCGATCTGTTCCGTGCCACCTACGGTGAGGAGCCGGCTGGCGTATGGGCCGCACCGGGCCGTGTGAACCTGATCGGCGAACACACCGACTACAACGCGGGCCTGTGCCTGCCGATCGCACTGCCGCACCGCACGTTCATCGCGCTCAAGCCGCGTGAAGACACCAAGGTGCGCGTGGTTTCCGACGTTGACTCCGAAAACGTCACCGAAGCCGACCTCGACGGCCTGCAGGCCGGTGGTGTGGAAGGCTGGGCCGCCTACCCGGTAGGCGTTGCCTGGGCATTGCGCGAAGCCGGCTTCGATGCGGTGCAGGGCTTCGATGCGGCATTCTCCTCCTGCGTGCCGCTCGGATCCGGTCTGAGCTCCTCCGCAGCCATGACCTGCTCCACCGCCTTGGCGTTGGATGACGTGTACGGTTTGGGTTATGGCGCATCCGATGCCGGTCGTGTGACGCTGATCAACGCCGCCATCAAGTCGGAAAACGACATGGCGGGCGCGTCCACCGGTGGGCTCGATCAGAACGCATCCATGCGCTGCACCTTCGGCCATGCGTTGCGTCTTGATTGCCGTCCAGAGCTGAGCCCGCTGGAGAACGTCTCCCAGCAGGAATTCGATCTCGACAAGTACGGTCTGGAACTGCTGGTGCTTGACACTCAGGCTCCGCACCAGCTCAACGACGGACAGTATGCCCAGCGTCGCGCCACTTGCGAGAAGGCCGCCGAAATCCTCGGCGTGGCCAACCTGCGTGTGGTCGCCGACAGCATCGCCAAGTCCGACGATCCGTTCCAGGCGCTCAAGGAAACGCTCGACAAGCTGGAAGACGACACGATGAAGAAGCGCGTGCGCCACGTCATCACCGAAATCGCTCGTGTCAACTCCTTCGTGCGTGCCTTCGCCAACGGCAAGATCGACGAGGCCGGCCGACTGTTCAACGCGTCTCATGATTCGCTCGCTGCGGATTATGAAGTGACTGTGCCCGAGTTGGATATTGCCGTGGACGTGGCCCGTGCCAACGGTGCGTATGGTGCGCGTATGACCGGCGGCGGCTTTGGTGGCTCCATCATCGCCCTGGTGGATAAGGGCCAGGGGCACGAGATCGCACAGAAGATTGCTGACCGCTTCGAAAAGGAAGGTTTCAACGCACCTCGCGCCTTGCCGGCGTTCGCTGCGGCTTCCGCGAGCCGCGAGGCCTGATCGCAGAAGCTGATGCAAAAACGCGCGTTGGCGCACG
>ENA-OWPB01000048-OWPB01000048.1-human-gut-metagenome-genome-assembly--contig:-NODE-48-length-145345-cov-7.768601_pt1 | contig 145345 bp, 131 predicted proteins | sample MGYA00248260_ERZ651838 | MGnify/ENA primary metagenome ERZ651838 (study PRJEB26924, sample SAMEA4378304) | human gut metagenome | biome: human gut; feature: human-associated habitat; material: faeces... | reverse complement strand
TCTCTCGCTCTTCTAATATAAGAATTAACATTGCTTTCCTTAATCCCTGTTATTTGGGAAATTTCTTTTGAGGACATTTCCATTGTGTAGCGATAAGTTAGAAGTTCCTTGTCTCTTTCTGACATTTTCAAAAGAGCATTGCTTAAATCAATATACATTTCACTTTTTTCAAATTCATTAATATGTCCTTTTTCTGACATATTAGTATTGCTAACCTGTTCTTCTGTGACGTATTCATCTAAATACTTTGATTTAATTTTGTTCTTCCTTAAATAGTCTATACAAACGCTTCTAATAGTTATAACGAAATAATAAGACCTTGCGTGACAATTTAATTTATTTATTTTTTCAAAATTCCTAATTATTTTTATAAAAGCCTCATTTACCATATCATTTGCAGTGTGATAATCACCTATTATATCGTAGGCTTTTTTCCTCATTATGCGGTTATACTTCTTATACCAATCTGAAAGTATACTTTTCTCGTCTTCGTTTCTTATTTCTTCGATTATTGCAAGCATAATCTCCCTCCATTTTTTATTAAGTGTCTTTTATATCTTTGGTTATCTTCATACATTCTAGCAAAATTCTATAGTGTATTCAATCCTAACGTCTATCTACTAAATACAATACAAAGCATTATTTCAATCCATTTTCAAATATGCGTAAAGATTTTTAATTAATAGGATTTTTTAGTTAGTCAAAAAAAGAGCTGCTACCTTAAGTAACAACTCTTTTTATTCTTTAATTCAATTATCTGATTAGTTTTATCCAATTAAATCATCATATAACTGCTGATATTTCTTTGCTGATGTTTTCCATGAGAAGTCAACTGACATTGCTCTTTCAACCATCTTGTTCCAATCACGTTTCTTGTCATAATATACGTGTTCAGCGTATCTTACTGTACCCATCATTTCGTGAGCATTGTAATTACAGAATGAGAAACCTGTTCCTGTGTTCTCATATTCGTTATATGGTTCTACTGTATCCTTTAATCCACCTGTCTCTCTTACGATAGGTAATGTACCATATCTTAAACTCATAAGCTGGCTTAATCCGCATGGTTCAAATAATGATGGCATTAAGAATGCATCACAAGCTGCGTATACTTTGTGTGAACGTTCTTCTGAATAGTAAATGTTAGCTGATACGCTCTTGCCATATTTCCAGTCAAAGTGTCTGAACATATTTTCATAACGTTCTTCACCTGTTCCTAATATAACAAACTGAACTGCATCCTGACACATTTCATCCATTACACATGAGATAAGGTCAAATCCCTTCTGGTCTGTAAGTCGGCTTACAATACCAATCATCATCTTCTTTGGATTAACTTCCAAGCCTAATTCTTTCTGAAGTGCTGTTTTGTTTTTAACCTTTTCTTTTCTGAAATTAGCCTTTGAGAAGTTCTTGTCAATGTACTTGTCTGTAGCCGGATTATATTCATCGTAATCAATACCGTTAACAATACCCCTCAGACAATTAGATCTTGCTCTAAGTAATCCGTCTAATCCTTCTCCAAAGAATGGTGTCTTAATCTCTTCTGCATATGTATCACTAACTGTAGTTACCATATCAGCGTAAACTATACCACCCTTTAAGTAGTTACCATTGTCATAATCTTTAAGCTTATCAGATGTAAAATAGTAATCTGACAATCCTGCAATATCCTTAATAGTGTCAATGTCCCATACTCCCTGGAATTTAAGATTGTGAATAGTCATTATAGTCTTAATTCCCTGATAGAACTCTCCGCTTGCAAAACTGTCTTTTAAGTATACTGGAATTAAACCGGTATGCCAGTCATGGCAATGTATTACGTCCGGTCTGAAATCTATAACTGGCAAAGCTGAAAGGACTGCTCTTGAAAAGAATGCAAACTTCTCTAAGTCATATCTTGCATCACTGTATGGCTTTTCTCCGCCGAAGTAATATTCATTATCAATAAAATAAATCTTTACTCCTTCGTATTCAAGTTCCATAATTCCAACATACTGTTTTCTCCAACATAAGTCCATATAAAAATGGTCAATGTATGTCATCTGGTCTTTCCATTTCTGGTCAATGCACATATATTTAGGAATAATAACACGTACATCATATTCTTCTTTGTCAAAACTCTTAGACAATGAACCAACTACGTCTGCCAACCCCCCTGTCTTAATAAAAGGTACGCATTCTGACGCTGCAAATAATATTTTTTTCATATATTTTTCCTCCAAGTCGTCTCTTTTTTGGATTTTGTTTCTTACGTATATAATACTAGAAAATCAGCTTAAATTAAAGTACTAATTATCTGCATTTGTATTCTAATCTGATTTTATCTGCAATTAATGCAATAAATTCTGAATTTGTAGGCTTTCCTTTCTCTGCATTTATGGTATAACCGAACAATTCGTCTATTGTGTCCATTTTTCCTCTGTTCCATGCCACCTCAATTGCATGTCTTATTGCACGCTCTACCCTGCTTGATGTTGTCTGGAATGTTTTTGCAATTGTAGGATACAAAATCTTTGTAATGGAATTAAGCATTTCAGGATCATTGACTGACATAATAATTGCTTCTCTTAAATACTGGTAACCTTTAATATGAGCCGGCACACCTACGTCGTGGATTATGTTTGTTACATCACTTTCAATGTTTCTGTCCATAAATTTCTTCTTGTCCTCGTAGGCTGCAATAAACTTCTTGTTATCAGGCAAACGTTTGTTATAACTTTTTGCTGTTTTTACCCTTTCAACTATCATTTCTGTTTCAAAAGGTTTAAGCATATAATAACCTGCCCCATAACCGAAAGCATCCTGAATTACTGTTTCATTGCTTATTGCTGATGTAATTATAAAAAAAGGAAGCTTTATAATTGAACCGTCCTTATGTATCTTGTTCATTAATGATAATCCGTCCATCTTTGGCATTATCAAATCCAAGACCACAACATCAGGATTGGTTTTCTTTATTATATCAAAAGCCTCCTCGCCATTTTTTGCTTTTCCGACTATGTTAATTTCCTCGTCCCTCTCTAATTCATTACAAATAGTCTCTACTATCTTCTCATTATCATCTACCACTGCCACACTAATTTTATTCATACTATCCTCCTGTCAATTTCTTTTATTATTTTAATCTGCATAACTATATAACTTTCAACAACAGTACTGTTATATTTTGTTGACAGAGAAGATTATAGTTTGAATTTTCCCGTTATTCAACTTAAAGAAATCGCATAAAATACCATTATTCGACAATGTGGTTTACATATATTTTTTAATGTAACAATAATAGATAGTTTTATCTGTTTTTTCAAAAATTCAGGTCGATAAAACACTTTTTGCGTCGGTAAAAAATTAATTTATGTAAACAATCATTTTTTCTTTTTCTGACAATTCTATTTCATATCCGTCACGGATTTCATAATAAACTTTTGGTCTTAATTTTGTTCCGTTAACTTTTGTTCCATTGGTTGAATCGTAATCTGCGATTCTGTATTTACCATCCTTATATGAAATAATTACGTGAATCTTTGAAATATAAGTTTCCGGTATTGTAATATCCGCACTTTCACGTCCGATTACAAAAGGACTTTTGTTTATTACAAACTTCTGATTATTGTATATGATTAAGGCTTCTCCCTGATTTACAACAGGTTTTTCTGCTCTTTTAGGCTGAATTGTGTTGCCAAAATTTCTTGTTGCATCAGAATTAGGATTTGTCATTCTCTTCTTGCGAAGTTCCAAATTAGCCTCTGTAAAAGGATTAATTACTAATCCGTTAAGTTCTTCACAATCGTTCATATAAGTGTATGCTGCTGAAGCAGACATTCTTATAAGTGAAAAATTATCCATATATTCTACAGGTATCTGTTCAAATGTTGTAAAAACAGGCATTAATCTTGTTCTTTTGCCATCTTTTACAACATCAGGTTTAAGAGATGCATTTTCAATAAATTCACCCATAATCTGACAGTCGCTGTAATCAACTTTTGCAGCAACAATTACTTCACATTGCTGGAAAAGTTCTATAATATCTCTTTTTTTAATCTTTTTCTCAGGTTTCTTATTGTATTTCTTTATTAATTCTTCTATTTCATGTGCTAAATCTGCATTATTTCTTGCCATAAATTCCTCCTGTAACTTCTCTTACTTAAATATCATAGAAGTTTATTTTTCATATTCTCTACATTAAATATTAGTATACTACATTTTTCTACTTATTTCTTGATTTTTTTGCGAATTCTTTTTTCCACTATTATAAGGCACTATTATAATCTATTTACAAGTTCCTTTTATTCTATTCATTTACTTATATGGACATTCTATTTTTATCTGATTTTTTATTATTCCTTTTTTCTCCTATTTTTCCGCCAGTTACATTTTTAAAACAGAATTAATCTGCCTTTTTTTGTAATTTCAGATTTAAAAATCATCTATTACAAAAAATAGCTTTGCAAAACGCAAAGCTATAATCAATTTATATTTTTATATACTTTTCAACATATTTTCAGCTAATATACCATATCCTCTTGTTGGATCATTTATCATAACATGAGTTACAGCTCCTATTACTTTTCCATTTTGAATTATTGGACTGCCACTCATTCCCTGAACAATTCCTCCTGTTTTATTTAGCAGTCTCTTATCTGTTATTTTTATTACCATATTCTTTTCTTTTGCATTGGCATATATATTCTCTATTTCTATTTTATAAATATTTACTTTTCCATCTGCTATAAACTGTATAGATGCCTCACCTTTTTTTATTTCAGATTGTAGCCCTATTTCTTTTTCAGATATGTTATATCCTGATATGATTTTCTTATCCATATTTCCATACAAGCCGCATACACAGTTTTTTGTAATATCGCCAATAATGTTTTTATTATTGTATTCTATTGAGCCACATAAACCTCCTGGTTTTCCAGACTCTCCTTTTCTAATTCCCCATATATTTGCCTTAAATATTGTTCCATTATTAGAGGACAGCAATTCTCCTGTATCAATATCACTTATCCCATGTCCTAAAGCACAATATTTATTATCCTTTGTTATAAATGTAACAGTTCCTATTCCCTGAGAATCATCTCTAACCCATATTCCTAACATATAATTTCCATTTTTATCAGACACAGGCTTAATAGATATCTTTTTTGTAATATTATTATTTTTTACTGTTAATGTTACTATTTTTTCTTTGTTTTCATTTATAAGATATGACAATTGAGACTTATTACTTACTGTTTTTCCATTAAATTCCGTAATATAGTCCCCTTTTTTCACAAGACCTTTTGCAGGACATAATTTTTCGCCATTTTTTGATATAACCTGACCTTCGTCTATAATCATTACTCCTTGAGTTTTCAGATACAGGCCCACCGGCAAACCTACAGGGTAAACTTTTCTTTTATCTACTACTTTTACTTTTGTATTTTTAATTGGAACTATGCCAAACATTTTGTATTTCCCGCTATATTCACCTTTTTCTCCTGAATATATAGTATTTTTTCCATTCAGCCTTATACTTGTTTTATTTTCAACATTTAGTGAAACAGGCATGGAAAAATTATATTTGGTACTGGTATTTGTATTTATAAATATTGTATTAGGCAATCTATCCTTAACATACATAACTGTAGATACTACAATTATTACAATTGCTGTCATAATGGATGTAATTAAAAAGTTCCTATATTTTTGTTTGTTCATTTCCATACCCCTTTCGATTATTTTTGTGAAAAAAATAGAAGGAAGACTTTTGTCCTCCTTCTTAATATGTGTAATATTCTTTAATTAAAACAAGTTACTTTTTGTTCTATCTGCCATATCTTTCATTTCAGTTGCATGAATAAGTCCGGCCTCTGTTATTCCACTGCCTCCATTTATTCTTACAAGTTCTTCTATTGACTGTTGTCTTGTAAGTTTCTTAATTGATGTTGTTGTAGAATTTTCATCTGCTGTCTTTTTAATTAAATAATGACTATCCGCCATTGCAGCAATCTGTGACAAATGTGAAATGCATATAACCTGATGATTTCTACTGATTTTAGCCATTTTTTCTGCCACTTTCATAGCCGTCTGACCACTTATTCCAGTATCAATTTCATCAAAAATCAATGTGTCAATATCATCTTCTGTTGCAAGAATTGACTTAATCGCAAGCATAATTCTTGATAACTCACCACCTGATGCAACCTTTACCAATGGTTTAACAGATTCTCCCGGATTAGTTGAAATCATAAATTCAACATTATCAAACCCGTTTTCTCCAATGCTTTCTTTTCTTGTAATCTGAATTTCAAATTCAACAGCAATAAAATTAAGATCAACCAAAGCCTGTTTTACAAGAACTTCCAGCTCCTTTGCAGCTTTTTTTCTTTGTTCAGATAACTTTGTGCAGAGATTATTTAATGTTCCTTCCAATTCTGAAATCTGATTTTTAACGCTTTCCATTTCATCTGTCATATTGTTAAGTTTTTCCAGATATTCTTCTTTTTCTTCTTTATATCTAAGAATCTCTTCTATACTATTACCATATTTTAATTTTAAATGATTAATAACATCAAGTCTTTCTTCAACTTCCCTAACATATTCAGGATTAAAATCCATTCCACTGTTATAATCATAAATCTGAGATGTAAGCTCTCTGCAAAGATTATCAATATCATATAGTTCTGTCTGGAACTGGCTTATTTTTTCATCCATTCCCTTAATACTATTAATATCCATTACAGCCTTATTAATTATATCCCCAAGACCGCCTGCTGTTTCATAACTTAAGGCGTTGTAAATTTCTGACAACGCTGAAACTATTTCCTTGCTATTAGATAACTTCTTAAATTCTTCTTCTACCTGAACATCTTCTTCCGGTTTAAGATTAGCTGATTCAATTTCATTAACTTCATATTCAGCAAACTCAATCTCTCTTGCTTTTTGACCTTCATCAATATTAAATTCTTCTAATTTTTTTATTAATTTTGTATATTTACTATACTCTTCCTTAATCTTTTCTTTTAATTCTAATATGGAATCCTTTGCAAATTTATCCAAAATATCTAAATGATTTTTTGTATATAATAATGACTGATGATCGTGCTGACCATGTATGTCAATTAATAAGGACATTACATTTTTTAATGTTTTTATATTAACAGTTTCCCCATTTATTTTAGAAATACTTCTTCCTTCTGAAATCTTTCTTGTAACTGTAACAATATTGTCCTCTTCCATATAAATATCATATTTTTTCAATTGTTTTGCGCAAGTTTCGCTAACTGAAAAAGTTAATTCAACCAAAGAATAATCTGTGCCTTTTCTAATCATATCTTTAGAAGCCTTATTTCCTAAAGCAATGTTTACAGAACCAAGTATAAGTGACTTTCCTGCACCGGTTTCACCTGTTAAAACGATTAAACCTTTTTCAAAGTCCACATCTACCTCTTCTATTAAAGCCAAATTCTTTACGTGTAAATTTAAAAGCATGTTTTCCTCCTTTCTGCATTTTAGATAATTGTATCTTTCCAATCACCCAGAGAAAATTTCATTGCAAACACGTTGATTTTATCATTTTGCTCCGTCGCCTATTGCAAAATTTCAAAAATCTGCCTATTGTTTGCTACTGAATTTTTCTCTGGGTGATTGTATTAATTATCTTTTTTACTATATTATAATGTCAAAAGGTCTTGTCCCACCTGTACTTGCACAACTGTTGAAAAATGACCTTGGGCAATCAAATTTAACGAATGAAACTTTCTATATGTTCCTTAACCCTATCTGTTTCTTCAGCATGTTTTACCACACACATTATTGTGTCATCTCCGGCAATACAGCCTAGAATTTCTTTAATCTGCATTGCGTCAAGTGCTGCAGCCACTGCCATTGCCATTCCTGACACTGTTTTTACTACAAGTATATTTCCTGCCGTATCCATTGTTATAATTCCATCATTTAAAACACGCATATACTTGCTATTTGATACTATATCTGAACTGCTCTGTACTGCATATTTCTGCTTACCGCCTTTTGTGGCTATTTTTGTAAGATTAAGCTCTCTTATGTCTCTTGATATTGTGGCCTGGGTTACATTAAAACCATTTTCAACAAGCTTTGCTGCCAACTCTTCCTGAGTTTCAATATCATAATTGGTTATTAATTCTATTATTTTTCGCTGTCTTTTTGTTTTCATGGCATATCTCCTAATCACCAAGCTTATCCTTTATTACCTGAAGAAAGCTTCCTTCGTCAAGCTTAGCTATCTCTGTGGTTTCAACTGCTTCATATATTCTGATTCTATCTTCTGAAACTATGTTAAATATTCCATCACCGTCAAATGCTATCTTTCTGTTTTCTTCATTAGGCGTTCTTGACGGTCCGATTATAACCTCTATTTCATCATTTCTTGACAGAAGAATACTTCTTGTTCCAATTGAATGAGGACATATAGGTGTAAGAATAATCATATGGGAATCAGGTCTTGCCACAGGACCTCCTGCTGAAAGATTATAAGCAGTTGAACCTGTTGGTGTTGACAATATTATTCCATCTGCCTGAAACTTTCCAAGAAGTTGACCGTTAACGTACACATCAAAATTGGAAATAGCCATATCGCCACCTCTATGTATTACAATATCATTAAGCACGTTAGACTTGTACACAACTTCATTGTTTCTTATAACCTGACCACACAACATCATTCTTGACTCAACATTAAATCTGTCATTTAAAAGTCTGTCAATTGAGCCTTCCATTTCTTCCGGTGAAATTTCTGCAAGGAAACCTAAAGTACCCTTATTTACGCCAATAAAAATCACATCAAGTTTCTCTAAATCTTTAGCCGCATGAAGTAATGTTCCATCGCCACCTATTGTTATAACACATTCAAGATTTCCCGGAACCTGCTCCTCTAAAATAACCCGATACTGTCCTGTAGCTGTGTCCACGTTATTTAAAACCACGCAACTGCCACCTTTTTTTATAATATAATCTGATATTTTATTTGCAATGCTGTTTTTTTCATCTTTATAGTTGTTTGTAATTATGCAAAAATTTTTCATCCAAAAACTCCAATATTCAAAAATTATAATTATAAACTTAATCTAAGCCAGTCTAAATCTAACTGTTTTCCTGCTTCTTTTTATCAAGTGTTACATGTGAATCTTCAACAACTTTAACAGGGTCAACACATATCTCATCTACAACCGGTTCTTCACCATTGTTCTGCAAATATAATAAATATTCAATATTGCCCTCCGGTCCCTTAACAGGTGAATAGTCAAGATTTAAAATCTTAAATCCTATGGACATTGCATATTCTATTACTTTTTCAATAACCTGAACGTGAACCTTCTTATCTCTTACAACACCTTTTTTACCTACATTCTCTCTTCCTGCTTCAAACTGTGGCTTAATAAGACATACTATCTGACCATTTTCTTTTAAAAGATTCTTAACAGGTAATAAAACCTTAGTTAATGATATAAATGAAACATCAATTGAAGCAAAATCAAGTACATCATCAATTTGGTCAGGTGTTACATATCTAATATTAGTTCTATCCATACAGATTACTCTGTCATCCTGTACAAGTTTCCAAGCAAGCTGACCATGACCCACATCAACAGAATAAACTTTTACCGCACCATTCTGTAACATACAGTCAGTAAAACCACCTGTTGAAGCTCCAACATCCATGCATGTTTTTCCTTCTATCTTCACACCAAAAACATCCATGGCTTTCTCTAATTTTAAGCCACCACGGCTAACGTATTTCAGTGTCTTTCCTCTAACTTCAATATTTACTTTTTCGTCGAAAGTTGTTCCCGCCTTATCCTCGCGTTCATTATCAACGAAAACTATACCACTCATTATTATGGCCTTAGCTTTCTCTCTTGAAGGAGCCAAACCTCTTTTTACTAATAAAACATCTAATCTTTCTTTCATCTTGTCAGTTCCATTACCTTTTCGTATATATTTTTATAGCTTATTCCTATTTCTTCCCTAAGCAAAGCCACGTTACCCTGTTCCACAAACCTGTCATCAATTGCCATAACCTGAACATCTGCATCAATTCCACTTTCCAATATGAAAGTTTCAACGCTTTCTCCAAAACCGCCTTTTTTAATTCCTTCTTCCACAACAATTATATGTTTGTGATTTTCAGCAACTCTTTTAATAAGTTCAGTATCCATAGGTTTAATAAAAACAGGATTAACAAATGCAGGATGTACATTCTCTTTCTCAAGCATATCTATTGCCTTATAAGTTTCCTCAACCATTGAGCCTACAGCTATAATTGCCACATTACCACCTGCATTGTTGCCATCTTTACTGCCTTCTTTTAATATCTGACCTTTCCCATACTGCAAATTAATGTCTTCCTTAATTTCAGGAAAAGCAACGCCTCTCGCAAATCTGATTGCTATTGGCCCGTCAAAATGTTCAGCAAACTTCATTGCCTCTTTTAATTCTTTAATTCCTGACGGTGCAATTATTGTCATATTAGGCATTGCTGACAGAAATGACATATCAAAAATGCCCTGATGGGTTTCGCCGTCACTACCAACCAGACCTGCCCTGTCAAAAATCAATGTTACCGGAAGTTTCTGTATACATACATCGTGTAAAATCTGATCATATGCTCTCTGATAGAACGATGAATATATTGACACCACAGGCTTGTATCCTGATACTGCAAGTCCTGCTGCAAAAGTTACTGCGTGTTCTTCTGCTATTCCCACATCGAAAAATCTGTCAGGTAATTCTTTTTGGAATCTTGATAATCCTGTTCCATCAGGCATTGCCGCTGTTATTGCAAGAATTCTGTCATTTGCCTTTGCCATTTTAACCAATGTTTTTGAGAAAACATCTGTATATGACATCATTCCGTTAGTTACTGTTTCAAGACCTGTACTTATGTCAAAAGGATTAACTCCGTGATACTTAGAAGGATCATTCTCTGCAGGTTCATAACCCTTGCCCTTCTTTGTTCTTACACAAACAATAATCGGTCTGTTAATCTTTAATGCCTCTTTAAAAATATCTATCATTCCAGGAATATTATGGCCGTCAACAGGCCCAATAGATGTTATTCCCAAATCTTCAAACAATCCCTGACTAATAAACAGATTCTTAATATGGTCCTTTGTTCTTTTTACACTTTTTACAAGGCTTGAACCAAATTTGGGGATTCTGCTAAGTGATGTTTCTACATCACTTTTAAAGTCATTGTATTGTTCACTTGCTCTTAACTTATTAAGATAATTAGACATACCACCAACATTCTTTGATATTGACATTTTATTGTCATTTATAATAATAAGCATGTTTCGTTTTAAATCTGCCACATTGTTAATTGCTTCTAATGCCATACCACCGCTTAAAGCTCCGTCGCCTATTACTGCAACTATCTTTTCATCTGTTTCATTTAGTTTAGCTGCTGTTGCCATACCAAGGGCAGCAGAAATGGATGTTGAACTATGACCTGTATCAAAGCTGTCACATAGACTTTCATGTCTTTTCGGAAAACCACTTAATCCGTTTAACTGTCGCAAAGATTCAAACTCGTCCTTACGACCTGTTAAAATCTTATGTGTATATGCCTGATGTCCAACATCCCATACAATCTTATCCTTAGGGAAATCAAGCACTGCATGCAAAGCTATTGTTAAATCAACAGTACCTAAGTTAGAAGCAAGATGTCCCCCTGTCTTACTTACTGAATCAATAAGAAACTCTCTTATTTCTTCTGCAAGTTTTGGATAATCTTTTTTATCTATATTTTTAATATCATTTGGTTTATTAATTTTTTCTAAAAGTTCACTCATTTATTTCACTCTGTTAATTAATTTTATAATTAAATTTTTAAGGAATTCACTATCTCCCCCAAGACTTTCAAGTAAATTAACCGCCTTCTCTGAGTAATCTTCAACTAGTCTTTTTGATTCATCTATTCCTTTTAAAGTAACATATGTAGTCTTATTGTTCTTTTCATCACTAAGAACCGGCTTTCCAAGTTCTTCCAATGTTCCTGTTACATCAAGAATATCATCCTGAATTTGGAATGCTATACCTACATTAGTTGCTATTTCTTCCACTGTTTCAACAGCCTGCTCATCTACTCCTGCCAGAATGGCTCCAACCATCATTGCCCCCTCGATTAATGCTGCTGTCTTAAGCTTGTGAATAAAATTAATTGTATCTATGTCTTTTTCTTTATTTTCGTTTATTACATCAACAGTCTGACCGCCAATCATTCCGTAGATTCCTGCCTTGTAAGCAAGAATATTCATGGCAAGTGCAGCTCTTTGAGGATATTTACTCTTTAGTATTGCCATACTCATTATTTCATATGCCATATTAAGAAGTCCATCCCCTGCAAGAATCCCCATATCTTCGCCATATACGGCGTGTGTAGTCTTCTTGCCTCTTCTATACATATCATTATCCATTGCCGGCAAATCATCATGTACTAATGAATATGTATGAATCATTTCCATTGCTGCCATAAACGGATATGCCTCTTTTTCATCTCCGCCAAACAATCTTAATGTTTCCAAAACAAGCATTGGTCTTAATCTTTTTCCACCTGCCTTAAGACTGTAATTCATTGCTTCAATTATAATCTTCTGCAGTCCTTCTTCCTTAGGACAATAATCGTATACAATCTTTTCAACGTATGCCGTTCTTTCCTTTAATTCTGTATCAAAATTATTCATTTATATTTCCCTCTTCAATAATTTTAATCTGCTTTTCTATTTTATCAATCTGGTTGTTACAATCCTGTACCAAAATAAGCCCTTTATTATATAATTCAAATGACTGTTCTAATGTTATTCTGTCTGACTGCATTTTTGAAATTATATCTTCAAGCTGTTCAAAATTATCTTCTATGCCGACATTTTCTGTATTATTCATGTTATTTTCCGTATTATTTTCTTCTATAATACTTGTAACATTATTTTCAGTATTATTCTCCATTATTTTCTCCCTGTACTTCCAATACACTTGCTTTTATTTTTCCGTCTGAGATTGTCAGATTAATATTATCTCCTTTTTTAAGTTGTTCCACTGTTTTAATTGATTCTCCTGAATCATTTGCAACATAGGCAAAGCCTTTTGAAATCTTATTAAGTGGAGATAATCCGTTAAGTCTTACTGCGTATATCTGAAGCATATGTTTTCTACTATCCAAAATAGTATGAAAACAATCTGTAAGATGCATCTGCAAGTCAGATATATATTGCTTTCTTGTAAGCAACATATTCTTAGGACTATACATCTGAATACTATTTTCCAGATTCTTAGTAAGTAATTTGTATTTTTCAATAAAATGTTCTTCGTAAGTTGTAAGCATCTTTCTATAATTCTGCAACTTATTTTCAAATTCCATATAATCAAACACTGCCAATTCTGCCGCTGCCGACGGAGTAGGTGCTCTTCTGTCCGAAACATAATCTGCTATTGTTGTATCTGTTTCATGTCCTACTGCAGATATAATAGGGGTATTGCAATTAAAAATAGCTTCTGCCACAATCTTTTCATTAAAAGCCCACAAATCCTCTATAGAGCCACCACCACGGCCTACAATAATGGTGTCAAGATTCATTGAGTCAAGACATCTTATTCCGTTAACAATGTCTTTTGCTGCATCAGCCCCCTGCACAAGGCATGGATACAAATAAAGTTGCACATACGGATTACGTCTGGTTGTTATATTAATAATATCTTGTATTGCCGCACCTGTCTGTGCTGTACATATTCCAATTCTTGTAGCATATCTTGGAATAGGTTTCTTATACATAGGATCAAAAAGTCCCATTTCTTCAAGTTCAACTTTTAATTGCTCAAATCTTTGATAAAGTAACCCTGCACCTTCTAATATAATCTCCTTAGCATATATCTGGTACTTTCCATCTCTTTCATAAACACTTACGCTGCCAAGAACAACAACCTTCTGTCCTTCTTCCATCTTAAATTTAAGTCCTGACCTGTTACCTGCAAACATAATTGCGGATATAACTCCAGTTCTATCCTTTAACGTAAAATAAATATGTCCCGATGTGTGATATTTGCAGTTACTTACCTCGCCTTTTATATAGATATTATTTAAGGCAAAGTCCTGATTAAACATTCTTTTTATATAATTGTTTACCTGTCCTACAGTATATATGGATGCCATATTAACTCCTAAAATAACTTTGCAAGTACACCGTTAACAAATGAAGGTGAATCATCTGTTCCATATTTCTTAGCAAGTTCAATGGCTTGATCAACAGCAACTTTTTCAGGAATATCTTCATCAATCTTCATTTCATAATAAGCAAGTCTTAATATTGTAAGATCTACTTTTGACATTCTATCTGTTGTCCACTTTACAGCAGCCTTATTGATTGCTTCATCTATTTCGTCTATCTTTTCTGCTATTGCATCAACTCTGTTAGAAATAAATTTTCTGTCTTCTTCTGATACTTCAGGTGTTTCCTCCCAAAACAAATCATACTGTTTCGCCATTTCTGATCTATTGTGAAAATCATTACAATATAATAACTTAAATGTATTCTCTCTTAATTTAACTCTGTTCATATTTCCTCCTAAAATTGCTAGTATTCCCATGATGTCAAAAAGGGTGTCTGTTACAGACACCCTAAAAAATAACTTGTTTAGTTAGTTGCTACGCTTGCAATGTTCACATTAACATTGGCAACTTCCATACCTGTCATGTTTTCTACTGTTGTTTTAACCTTGTCCTGAACCTTCTTTGATATTGTAACTATATTCTCATTAATTCTAAGAATAATTGATAAATCTACCATTACTGTATTATCTACAACGTCAACTCTAACGCCTTTAGATAATTTCTTCATTCCAAGTTTTGAAACAAGCTCTGCTGTGATGTTTCCAGCCATAGCCACAACACCATCAACCTCCATTGCTGCCATTGCTGAAATAACAGCAAGTACATCGTTACTAATCTGAACTTCTCCTAAGTCAGAATTGTCATGTTCAATATAAGTAGTTCTCTGAGATTCCATATTGACCTCCTAATGCGTATTCTTGTGATTATTATACCATCATTGATGTCATTTTACAACTGACTAAATTATTGTATTTAGTTTATTGCCAGTCTATGTCAGGAACCTTTACCACTACCGTTTTAGTCTTAATGGCAGTGTCCGCCACACTTGCTGCAATCTCCACCGCACTGAAGTGACTTGCCGGCTTTTTTATCTTTAACCATGCTTCTAATTATTAAAGCTACTATAATTGCTAATACTATTAGTACAATGATTGTTCCCATATCATTCGCCTCCATTTTTCTTTTCAAACGCAAAGTTGATAGCAAGATTTTCTTGCCCATAAAATCTTGCTATCCTGCTTGGCTATATATTAACATTTAGAAGTTTTCCTTGCAGTAGTTAGTATACCCTAACCTCTGTTCTATGTCAATAACTTTTTTTCTTTATTTTGGTTATTTTATAATTTTTTATTTAATTTGAATATTTATATAATAAATGGTATAATATGGTTTACGTATATGTTAACGGCTTTAGGTTTCACAGCACCGGTTCTTTCCGGTTACTTAGTTGGAATTATTTTAAATTTAAAAGAATTAAGTTAGGATGGTAATAATATGACACATAGTAACGAATCAGCAGAAAATTATTTAGAGACAATCTTGATGTTAAGTCAGAAGCTTCCTGTTGTAAGATCAGTAGATATAGCAAACGAGTTAGGATATAAGAAATCAAGTATTAGTATTGCAATGAAGAATTTAAAAGCTAAGAATCAGATTACGGTAACCGATGCAGGCTTTATCTATCTTACCGATGAAGGCAAAAAAATTGCTGAAATGATTTATGAACGTCATCGTTTCATAACAGCTTTTTTAACAAGCCTTGGGGTTGATGAGAAAATTGCTGCGGAAGATGCATGTAGAATTGAGCATGTAATAAGCGAAGAAAGTTTTGCAGCTTTAAAGGAACATATTAAATTATAATTTTAATATTAACGCCGCACCAAATGGTGCGGCTTTTCTTATTGGTTGTTTGTTGGTGTAATTGTTATATTCTTTGCTGCTATTCCTGTTTTTCTTTTTACCACATTTTCAATCTGGGCTTTCTTTGTTTCATCCATCTCAGCATCATTTACAATAACATCCACCTGTTTGTCTGTAATCGTTACAAGCACATCCTCAAAACCTTTTGCCTTTAATAACGTTTCCACTGTATTTTCCATATCTGTAGTTTTTGTAAGTTCAGTCATTGAGGTTACTGCTTTCTTTTTTTGATTCTCCTCCAAGTCCTTATTGTTAATCACTTCCAATAAAGTTTCCTTATTTTTTGAACGCGTCTGTTCCCTGTTTAATCTTGCCTGAACCATATAACTGCTTACTGATGTGCCGTTAGTTAATATTGCAGCTCCCGGCTCTTTGGTTTCTTCCTGATTAGTACCATCGTTTTTTTCATTTTCACCATTTACATTATCCCCCGAATTTTCAGCACTACTGTCCAAACCTTCACCGTCCAGACTTTTTATTTCACCGTTTTCATCTGAAAGATTATCCTGTGAATAAACACTGTCATATGTATTATTGTTTGCCTCTTTCGTCTTTTCCTTCTTTGACAGATTATCCGTATAATTCAAATACCCTGCAACTGCAATCAGAATAGCCAGCGCCGTAACAATAATCTGATTCTTTTTTAATATTTTTTTCATTGGACATCCCTCCTAATCAACTTCTAATACTGATATTTTATGTATCGGAACATCAAATAATGCCGATAACATATTAATAATTTGTCCCTTCTTTTTTTCATCCGAAATACCTTTTGCCGTAATTGCTATACCCTCAACTTTTGGATAAAGTTCCTTAACTATATAAGGCTCTTCTCCGTTATTTCCTGAAAATATGACTGTTGACTTTTTAGATGAAGCATTTATGTTATCTCTATTTTCATTTTTTTCCTTTCCTGACGAATCTTCCACATCCTCCTGTAATATTTTTTCGCTGCCTGATTTAAAAGATATTACAACGGAAACTTTAGATATACCATTAATATTCTCTAAAAGCTTTTCAACTTTATTTTCCATATCAGTTTCGTAATTGTTTGACGTTGTTTTGGTTTTAACATTGCTATCCGGCATTTTTTTATCTTTTATATTTTCAAAATATGATGCACCTACAAGCATTATTCCTGCCAATGCCAAAAGAAGTATTTTTTCTTTTCCTATTCTACTGATTTTTCCTATTTTGCTAATATCCTTAATTTCCGGCATTTTCTTTATATCCATTGCTCACCCTTTCATAAACCTTATTTTCAAGACCCTCCCTGTTATTTTCAAAAGTATAATTTTCTTCTTTTAAACTGCCATGAGTGTAGTTTTTAATTATTTGCTCAATGTCACCACTGTTGTTTTTTATATTAATAATGGGATTAACGATTAGTGCAAGCAAAACTATACCTGCAAAAAGTTTTATATATTTCTTACTGCTGCTTTCCGGAAATATATTCAAAACAAGGGAAATTACCAGTGAAAAAATACATATATTTTTTATATATTGATACAAAAATTCCATTTACTATTCCTTTTTATTATGATTAGAGCTTCAAAATGTTAAAATTTGATTCCATTATGTTTTTACGTTAGTTGTCATGCATATAATTGCAATGCTTATTACAAAAAGAAAACCACTGCTTATTACAACTCTTATAAGAAGCCTTATGCCCTTACAAAGGCAGTTAAGGCTTTCAATTATTCGTCTATCTGCAACGGGCTGGATTATTGCCGTAAAAATCTGAATCGACGCTGAATATATTTGAAGTTTCATATATGGAACAAAGCAAATCAATATTATCATTATGATTCCAAATGTTCCGATGCAGTTTTTAATTAAATTAGCTGAACCTAAAAGCATTCCCGTAACCGCATCAGCCCCATCGCCTATAACCGGCAAGGTTCCGATAAACTTTTTTATTGTAGTGTTTTTTGCCATATCAACTGAGGGCAAAATTAATCCCTGAATAATATTTAGCCCGGTTACTATTCCCACCATTGTCTTATTTACAAAATTTATAAAATTCTCTATTACGTGGGTTGTTCCCGACAGAAAATCTTCCCTTGAAATATTATTAACCAAACTTATTGCCATGTATATTTTTATTGCAGGCAATGTTATTTTCAAAAAAACGAACTGGCAAACCTCAATAATCACAAGGGTTAACTGATAAAAACCGGCCGCTGCCGCCTGTCCCACTATTGCCACCGACAAAAAATACGCCGGAATCATTCCGCCAACAAACTTTAATAATAGCTTCACTAATTGGGCAGCTATAATTGAAAACTCCTCAAACATAGTTACCATAATTGCAACTGTAACCATATAACATATGTAAAAACCTGTATCGCTAATGCCATTCTTTGAAAACACATTTGCAAAGTTTGTAAAAAAAGAAGCAATAATTGTAATCAAAAGCAGATTAATAAGAGTTTTTTCGATTAGACTTACATCCCCTATTGTTTTTTCATAGGCAGTTCTTCCTATCTCCTTTAAAACAAGAAGCACATCTCCGTCCCTTAACTTTTTTAATATATATTTGTAATCAATGTTATCATACCCCTGAGTTTTAAGAATTTTTCCGCTGTCTTCCAAGTCAAAATCATCAATTGTTATAATCTCTTCCGAAATCACTCCTGCTTTAACAGGTTTAGACGTTAAAAATAACAAAATAAAAAATAGCAAAACAAGCTTAAATATGAATTTTGTATTAATAATTCTCATAATATTTTCCTTACGATAATTGATTGGGAATATTTCTTTTCTAAAAGTTTCTCGGAATAATCATTTTCTCACGATAATAACTTTCCAATAGAAGAAATCAGTTCCGTAAAAACAGGAAAACTTATAACCAATACAGATAATTTTCCAAAAATCTGAACCTGATTTGCCACAGCCTGATACCCACAATCCTTTGCTATATCCGAAGCAATTTCCGATATAAAAGTCACCCCTGTTATTTTTAAAATAATTTTTATATATTCCCTGCTAACAGAAGTTATGCCGGCAAGCCTTTCTACCATTTCCACAATTTCATTCACTCTTACAAGTGAATATAAGAAAATAAAAGTGCATCCTACCACCGAAATCATTATTCCATATTCAGGTTTTATTGACTTAAACTGAATTGCCATAAGCACAACAACAATTCCCATTATTCCTATAACTAACATTTTCTAACCTTTAATTTATAATTCAAAAAGACGCTGTATAGTACTGAACAATTCATATATGTAAGGCACAATCCACATAAGAACAAGAATAAGTCCTGCAAGACTTGTAAGAAAAGCCTGCTCTTCTCTTCCGCTATGTTTTAAAATCTGACCCACAACAGAAACTATTATGCCCACGGCAGCAATTTTAAAAATCAAACTAATATCCATATTTCTCCCTATATAAGAACTATTCCTAAAAATGCCCCGCAAGTAATTCCAAGCATTCTGTACAACTTACATTTTTCATTTTTTTCTGCTTTTAATTCTTTTATTGTTAATTGGATTTGTGACTGATATTTTTCAATATTATTAATCTGGGTTTGTCTGTCAGTTATTCCAAGCCCTCTGCCAAAATCTTTCAGACTGTTTTTATCCTCTGATTTTAGTGATGATTTTTTATCAAAAATATTATCCACACCTAAACTCCATGCCACGCTTAAAGGTATTTCTGACTTTTTAAAACTTTCCTGAACTTTTGTCACAAACTCCCCCACCTTCCCCTCTATCATTTCCGATATATTTTCCAAAGCTTCCTGAACAGAATTATTGCTATAACTAATTTCCCCTTTTAGCAAAATCAGCATTTTCTGTATTTGCTCTAATCTGTTAATTCTTTCAATATAATCTTTGCTAAACAAATAGCCCATTAAGGAGGCTGACATCATAATCAGAACAATTCCTGTTATTTTCAGATACATACATATTCCCCCATACTTTTTATAACTATTTTTCTTTTAAAAATCTTATCTATATCTTGTCCCAGCTTTTCCCTTGCTTCTGCCAAATCTTTTCCATGAATAGTTGCCACAACACTTACCCCGCTGTTTACTGCATATTCAATCGCCTTAAAGTCAGCTCCACTTCCAATTTCATCAACAGCTATAACTTTAGGTGCCATAGACCTTATTGCCATAACAATGCCACTATACTTTGTACAATCACTTATAACATCCGTCCTAAGTCCTAAATTAATCATTGGAACTCCCCTGTAACTTCCACCTATTTCATTTCTTTCATCCACAACTGTTACATTTATTCCTTTTAAATTGCTATAACCCCTTATAATATTTCTAAGCAAAGTAGTTTTTCCCAAACCCGGCGGGGATATAATAAGAAGATTTTCTTTTTCTTCCACAATTTTATTTACCAATTCACAACCTGCGTTTTTTAAGTCGTGGCTAATTCTGTAATTCATAAATTTAATATTTTTTATTATATTAATTCCCTTATCATCCATTACAACCTGTCCTCCAAGTCCAACTCTGTGTCCTCCTGGAATTGTAATATATCCGTTACGAATGCTACTTTCAAAAGAATAAGCCGAATATTCAGTTATCAGATTAAAAGCTGTTTTAATATCTTCCTCATTTACAATATATTCTGAAATTACATATTCATTATTCTTAATAAAAATTATTAAAGGGCAATTAATACGCAGCCTAATTTCAGTTAAATCATTAAAATCCATCCACTGATTTTCGCATTTATTTCTGATGGCATTTCTCACATTAGGCGGTAAATATTTTTCAATTATTTCCATATTTTCAATCTCCTTATGAAAATATATGTGAAAAAACTGCTATTATTCTATTTACTTTTATGAAATATAAAGTAAAATAATATTAAGTACACATATTATTTTATGTAACAATTTTATAAATAATTAGGAGGAGCTTATGAAAAATACACGTATTATAGGCATAATTTCAGTTACAGTGCTTCTACTTAGCACAATAACAATCTACGGATATGAAAGTTCAGGCAACAAAAACATTAACACTTATGAAGCTACTCAGGAATCAACACCAAGTGTTACAACAATTCCTGCAACTACAACACCTGTAACTACTAATCCTACAACCAAGCCGGTAACAACTACTAAACCGGTGACAAAACCTACAACAAAGCCGGTGGCTACTACTAAACCGGTGTCAAAACCTACAACAAAGCCGGTGGCTGCTACTAAACCTACAGCTACAAAGCCTAAAACTACAACAGCTGCTAAGAACAATGTTAAAGAAACAACAAAGATTTACAACAAAGTAAAATCTATTTCATTAGACAAGAAAGCTATTCGTTTAAATAAGGGGGACAAAAGAACTCTTACTTCTTACGTAAAATACAAGAAGCGTAAAAAAGGAGTTAACGAACCTTTAATCTGGAAAACATCAAACAAAAAAGTTGCTACTGTTTCCCAGAAAGGTGTCGTAAAAGGAAAATCAAACGGAAAGGCATACATAACTTTAAAATCAAAAGTCACAGGCAAAACCGTAAAATGTAAAGTTACCGTTGCAAAGACAAAATACGTTGCCTTCACTTTCGATGACGGTCCGGGAATCTACACAGACAAGCTTCTTAAAGCTTTAAACAAGAACAATGCAAAAGCAACATTCTTCGTAGTTGGCTCATGTGTAAACTCACATAAGACACAATTAAAGAATGAATATAAACTTCATATGGAAATAGGTAGCCATACATACAATCACAGCAACCTGAAAACTTTATCAGTGCCACAAATTAAAAAAGAACTTGGTTCAACAAATAAAGTAGTAAAAAGTGTAATCGGTACAACACCTACGCTACTTCGTCCACCATATGGAAGCTATAATAAAACAACAGGAAAGTACGCAGGCGTACCAATGATATACTGGTCAGTAGACACACTTGACTGGAAATACAGAAACGTAAACTACGTATCAAGTACAATCCTAAAAGAAACAAAAGCTTGGGACATCGTACTTCTACACGATATACACCAGACATCAGTAGACGGATTTATAAAGGCGTTGCCAACACTTAAAAAGAGAGGTTACGAACTGGTAACAGTAAGCGAATTGTACAGCCTTAAAGGCAAAAAACTTAAAAACGGAGTAATGTATTTTAGTCCTAATAGGGATTAACTTTTCCACAAAAAAGAACAACCAACTCAACGAAAGCACACTTTTGCTGCTCTCGGCTCGTAGCGGTACTAAGAATCTATGACAGTTTCACTTCCCTATCTTCTAAGAACCGACGGCCTCAAAGTGCTTTCTTTAGAGTTGGTTGTTCTTTTTTTTATAAATTTAATTGATTTTTGCTCTAAAATTTTAACTTAAAAATTTTCCGTTTTGCCATTAAAATCTTAGACTAAGAGTTCTTTTACCATTTCGCCGTTAAATTCTACTTTTTTAAGATTGTTTACTTCGATTTGGTATAATGCGTTAGCTGCCAGATGTTCGGCTGCCTGTTCTAAATCTCTTATTCCGCTTGTGTTTTTGTATATTTCCATTACTGCATCAAGTGCTTCTTCTGTCATTACACATTCGTCTTCTTTTAGGCTCATTCTCTTTAATACCTTTGGAAGTGCAAATTTTGAAAAGATAATTTTCTTTTCTTCGATTGTGTAGTCAGGAATGTCTATTACTGCAAATCTTGACATTAATGGTGCGCTTATCTGGTCTTTCTCGTTAGCTGTTGCAATTGGGTAAACACCAACTGTTGGAATCATACATTCCATATAGTTGTCTGTAAAGCCAAGATTGTCAAGAAGTGTTAATAACACGTCTGCCGGATTACCATTACCCTTTCCTGATGCTGCTTTGTCTAATTCGTTTATGATAAATACAAGGTTAGACTCGCCTGCCATTGAGAAGGCATCCATTATAATTCCCGGTTTGGCGTTTGAGTAAATACGTGAGCTACCTGTTAACTGTTCAGGGTCGTTGATTGAACTCATATCAAGTGTTGTCCAAGGAAGTTTTAATATCCTTGCAACCGCATAAGCTATCTGTGATTTTCCTGTTCCTGCAGGTCCAATAAGTAAAAGTCCGTATGCAGGAAGTGTATGTGTACGGTTAATCTGGATAATTGTTTCCATAATACGCTGTTTTACCCGTTCCATACCATATAATTCTTCGTCTAATATTTTTCTTGCTTCCACAGGATCAATAGCTTCAAAATAATTATTTTTCCACTGAATGTTCATCATAATTGAAAGTGCTCTCTGTGCATGATGTCTTTCTTCCTGTGAAACTTCATTTGAACGGGCAACTGCTAAGTTTCTTCTTGCCCAAAGTCTGATATTATCAGGTAAAGTTCTTCCGGCGCAGTTCATAAAGTCAGTAATACTCTGAATACTTGTAAGCTTCATGCTGTCCCCTTCTTCTTCCTGATCCTCGTCTAATTCTTCTTCAATAGGAGGATTGCTTGCAAGAAGTCTTTCAATCATAAACTGAAGGAATCCGTCTTCTGCTGAAAGCTTTGTAACTCCCCCTGCTGCTGTTTCCCTTATTTTGTAAACAGCATAACCATTCTCTGTATTCTCACCTGAAAGTCTTACATTAATATGGTTTTCACCTAGCCACTTTAATAAACTTACAAAACGTGAATCTATTTTTAAAATATCTGCTGTAACTGTTCCGTCTTCCTCTTCAAACTCAAAAGTTGTAGCTTTTGTAGGATTAGTGAACTTACCGCTTGAGTGATGTTTCCACTGTCTTTTCTTATTGTCCAATACTAATATTGGCTTCTCTGCTGAAGTTGTTTTCTCATTAGAGCTAAATGTTGTATATGTACATACAACTTCTTTTTTCTCCTCAGGTGCATTGTTAAAATCAAATACTGGCATAACTTCTACTCTCTCTTTTTTCTTTTTTATTCTCTGTTAATTTTAAAGCATATTTCAAAAATTACAACACTTTTAATAGAAATAATGTATTAAATGTAGTACATTCCCTGATTGTATTCGTCATAATCTTTGTAGCTGCTTTCTAAGTCTGCCAAAGTGGTGTTTTCAAGTACTTCATCCAGTCTGTCATTGATTTTGTCAATAATTAAGTTCTGAATTGTTAAGGCAATTCTAGGATTTTCGCTTTCTGATACTTCTTCTCTCTCAATTTTGTATGCACCATCTAAAGCTTCGATAATTGATGCCACTGTAATTCGTGAAGGGCTGTCCCCAAGTAAATATCCGCCCTGAGCACCTTTTATACTCTTAATAATTCCTGCACGTCTTAATGAGGCAAAAATATGCTCTAAATACTGTGGTGAAATTCCGTTTCTTTCTGCAATGCTTATTAATGAAACATGACCTTTTGTAGAATGAATTGATAAATCTATTAAGGCTGTTAATCCGTATCTGCTTTTCTTTGATAAATTCATTTTTCTCTTCCTTTTCTCTTTTATAATTTCTTTTCCCGATTTTTATGATTTTAATGTAATTTGTACTTTTCCTACTTATTTGGTAGGTATTATATTAGTACTCTAAATCTTTTACTTAATTTTGTCAAGTTCTTGTATATTTTTCCATATTATATTACTATTTATATATAGTACACAGGGGGCAATTTTTGTCCCACTTATATAATTTTTAGGAGGCACATATGAGCGATACATATATTTCAGATTCTATTAAATACATTGGTGCAGATGATACTACTTTAGATCTTTTCGAGAACCAGTATATTGTTCCTAACGGGGTTTCATACAATTCATACATTATTATGGATGAAAAAATTGCTGTTATGGACACTGTTGACCAGAGAAAAACCGACGAATGGTTTTATAATCTTAATAAGGCATTAGATGGAAAAACACCTGATTACCTTGTTGTTTCCCATCTTGAACCTGACCACGCTGCAAATATTCAGAATTTTGTTGAAAAATATCCTACAGCTAAGTTGGTTTTAAGTATGAAAGCTAAAGCAATGATGCCACAGTTTTTTGAAATTGATAACTTAGATGATATTTGCATTACTGTTAAAGAAGGCGACACACTTGAACTTGGTGAGCATAAACTTACTTTTATTATGGCACCTATGGTTCACTGGCCTGAAGTAATGGTTGAATATGAAGAAAAAGAAAAGATACTTTTCAGCGCAGACGGATTTGGTAAGTTTGGTGCTCTTTCTGCTGATGAAGATTGGGCTTGTGAGGCTAGAAGATATTACTTTAACATAGTTGGTAAATACGGTGCTCCTGTTCAAACTCTTTTAAAGAAAGCTGCAAATCTTGATATCAAGACGATTTGCCCTCTTCACGGACCAATTCTTAAAGAAAATCTTGGATATTACATTGATAAATATAACACTTGGAGCAGCTATCAGCCTGAAGACGAAGGCGTTCTTGTTGCATATGCTTCAATTCACGGCAACACTGAAAAAGCTGCCAAATTAATTGCAAAAACTTTAGAGGAAAAAGGTGCTCCTAAAGTTGCCATTACTGACTTAACAAGAGATGACATGGCTGAGGCCATTGAAGATGCTTTCAGATATAGCAAACTTATTATTGCTGCTTCTTCATATGATGGTGGTGTTTTTCCACCTATGGAAGACTTTCTTAACAGACTTTCACACAAGGCTTACCAGAACAGAACTGTAGGGCTTGTAGAAAACGGTTCATGGGCTCCATGTGCTGCAAGGGTTATGAAAGGATTTGTTGAAAACATGAAAAATATTACAATATGCGATAACACAGTAACAATCAAGTCTACATTAAAAGATGCTGATATGGATAGTGTTAATGCATTGGTTGATGAAATCTTAAATAAATAAACTTTAAACAAAAAGGAGACTTGCATAAAACTTAAGTCTTATGCAAAGTCTCCTTTTTGTACAGTTTATATATATTACACAACAAGATTTTTGCCGCTGTAATTATATACTTCTATATAGTTTCAAGTGCCTGTGAAAGATCATTTATTAAATCTAAATTAGAGCTTTGCCTAAGTTTTTACATTCACTTTCTGCTTCTTCATCAGGTGTTTCCTGACAGATTACAAAATCACACGCCATAACGGCTCCATCACCGATACATGTTTCTTCCCATGTACGCATCCATTCACCATCACCCCATCCGTAAGAACCAAACAAAGCAATCTTTTTGCCTTTTAACTTAGGTTCACATTCCATAAACATTGGTTCAAATTCACTTTCTTCAAGCTGTTCAGCTCCCATTGAAGGACAACCAAATGCAATGGCATCATATGAATCCATCATTTCTGCGTTAAACTGGTCTGCAGGAAGAATTGTTGCTTCTCCGCCTGCTTCTGTTACTCCTTCTGCAACCTTAGTTGCCATAATTCCTGTATTTCCTGTTCCACTCCAAAAAACTACTGCTACCTTACTCATTTTTGTCTTCCTTTCCTGTATTGAAATGATTTATATATATAGGGACTTTTTTATTATTTTCATTTTTTATTATATATAACGTTTATTATATATTTTTAAGTTTCTAATATGTAATGATTTTCCATACAATTTATTTCATATATAACATTTATTACATATTTTCTTTCAAAGTCCTAATATATAACTATTTTATACTACCGTAAGTTTTAAAACACTCTTGCCGGCTTTCCACTGTTCCATGTAAATTCTTGTACATTTATTGAAAAGTTCAAATCTACGCTCAGCTTCACACTGGTCGCAATAAACTTTCCAACATCCACAGCACTTAAAATTTTTTCCCTTGTTTTTTATGAATCCTACAACGTCCCCCACCGGATATCCTAAAAACAATCCAATTTCGTGAGGGAACTCTGTAGTTTCACTTAATCTCATTTTAAGTTTTTCAATAGCCTTCTCAGGCTCTGTACTGTCGTACCCGTAATAGGTCAACACCTCTTTAACCCCCGGCTTCATTAAATCCTCCGCCAACATATCTATTCTATATACATAAATAAGGACTGATTTTTTACTTTTACGAAGAGTTTGGATTTTTATTCCTTTGCCGTTAAGCAAAAGATTTAATTCTGCCATGTCTTTTTCAAGTTGTTTTTCATTTATGAAGTAACAATTAATTAAACTTGCTGTTTTAAGTGATGCCAATGTAGGTGAGCATAAATCAATTATGTACTTTTCCAAAACATTATTTCTGCTCATAAGCATCCTCCTTTAGACTTATACGGAAGAGGCTACTACACCTCCCCCTATAAATCCGGTTCAAAATGATTTATTCTTGGTTAGTTTTTCCTAACTGTCATTATATTATCCTAACTCTAGGAATATTGCAAGCACTTTTTTTGATAAAATTTCCCAACTAGTTTTTTATACTTCTAGCTTCTTAATTAAAAATTTTTACCATATTCTTTAATATCTCTACAGCAAAAATCCCTACAGATTTAGTTTTTTCTAAATCTGTAGGGATTATACCTTTTGGTTCGTTGCCTAAATCCTATAGACTAATCTAATTTCGAAGCAACGGCATTATTATTTTGTTTTTATTTGTGATAAGGTTCGTTATTTATTATTCTATAACTTCTATAAATCTGCTCTAACAAAATAACTCTCATTAACTGGTGTGGAAAAGTCATCTTAGAAAAGCTAAGTTTAAAGTTTGCTCTCTTTGAAACGTCCTGATGCAATCCTAAGGAACCACCGATTACAAACACAATATGGCTTTCGCCCATTATTCCCAACTTGTTAATTTTGTCGGCAAGTTCTTCTGAATCAAGCATCTTGCCATTGATTTCCAATGTTATTACAAAAGCATCATCGGGAATATTTTTGAGAATTCTCTCGCCTTCCTTAGCTTTTATAATATCCATCTCTTTCTCAGTACTATTCTCGATAGTCTTCTCGTCTGCCACCTGAATAATATTAAGTTTACAGTATCTTGATAATCGCTTTGAATACTCATCAATGGCTGCTGTGTAAAACTTTTCTTTAATTTTTCCAACTGTTAAAACTGTTATCTTCATTAGTCCATTCCTTAGTTAATTCTTATAATAAATCTTATTAATTTCAAGTTACTTTCTAATTCTAAATAACTTTGAACCTTATTGATTTCAAGCTACATTCTAATTTGAAAGAACTTTAAATCTTTACAATTTATCCTTACTAGTTCCTCTTTTATCATTTTATTTAACTATAATGTTTCGCCTGGGTATTATACATTTTAAAATACAATCCCTTGGTATTTTCTATTAATTTCTCATGGCTTCCCTCTTCAACTACTGAACCATCCTCCAGAACTATTATTCTATCGCAGAATCTGCATGATGATAGTCTGTGAGAAATATAAATTGCTGTTTTTCCATGGACCAGTTTGTCAAAGTTCTTGTATACTTCATATTCAGAAATAGGATCAAGTGCTGCCGTAGGTTCATCAAGAACAACTATAGGTGCATTCTTATACAATGCTCTTGCAATGGCAAGTTTCTGAGCCTGACCGCCTGACGGTTCAACGCCGTTTTCCACAAACATTTTATAGATATGTGTGGAATCTTTTTCTTCTAGGCTGGTAATCCAATCCTCAATTCCTGCAATCTTGTATATTTCTTCTAAGTCAACTTTTTTGTCCTGAAAAACTGTTACATTTTCCTTTATTGTAAAAGCAAAAAGTCTGAAATCCTGAAATACCACTGACAACAATCTAATATATCCCATAAAACTGTACTATCCGGCTTCCCTGCCGTTTATTAATATTTTTCCTTCGTAATTATCGTATAAATGACATAGTAACTTTATGAAGGTTGTCTTTCCGGCACCATTTTGTCCTACAATGGCAACATGTTCTCCTGCCTTAATTGTTGCAGACACGTTTTTAAGAATATACTTTTCTGTGTTTGGATATTTAAAACTTACATCCTTAAATTCAATTTCACACTTATCAAAGTTTGCCAAAATATCTTCTATTTCTTCTAAAGTTATATTGTCTGACAATCCGTTTTCCGCTGCTGAACTATCAAATTCATTGTCTTCAACAGATACACTTTCAACAAAATCAATATAGAACTTTAAAACTGAAGATGTATAATTCATTTCAAGATATGAATTAACTATGTTTCTAATTGTACTTGCAAACTCGCCTGTAGCCTGAAATAAACTTGAAAACTCGCCAATGGAAATGGCCTTGTTAAAAATATTTACCACCAGCAATATATAAATGGTCATATCACTTACAGAATAAAATAAGTTATTTACATTCCTATATTTCAAAAATCCCATGAAATATTTTTTACTTGTGTCATATATTCTGTCCACATAGCCGTCATATTTCTTTTCAAATATTTCTGACGCGTCATAAAGACGAATGTCCTTTGCATATCTGCTTTCCTGCAATTCAGTATTAAAATATGTACTGCCTCTTTCCACATTGCTTATTTCTTTGAAGAACTTACGTCTGCCCTTGTTTACTTTCGATGTGGTATAAGAGTTTACTGCAAAAGAAATAATTACAGGAATCATCAACCACGGAATCCTTGTACAAACAAGAACTACGACACCTAATGCCACAAAGAAGTTGCTGATAATGTTTCCCAGTGCTGTTATAAGACCATTTATCTGTCCTGTTTCATTTAATGCTCTTTCCGCATTCTTAATAACATCTAAAACATCTGTGTCCTCTGTATTTTTGAACTTCATCTTAATGCAACTCATACACAAATTAGTTTTAAACACTCTGTCAAACTTTTCGCAAATTCTGGATATGTTTTCTCCTGTCCACTTCTTAATATTTGAACAAATAAAACTTCCAATACAAATAAAAGCTACCCAAAACACAATCCAAAACATATTTCTCTTAGATTCATCTGCAATTTCATCAATAAGATACTGGGTTCCAAGAATTGTTACAAAGGGAGACAGTGAATTTACAATTATGTTTAAAATAAGAAAAGCATAATATTTCTTGTCATTCTGCCACGCAAATTTTCCAAAAAACTTAAAGCAACGGATATTATCTTTATTATTTTTCATACTACTGTCCTCCCTCCATTTCAACTTTTAATGCTTCTACACCTTCATTGATTTCTAAATCAGCATCTTCCACATTATCGCTGTTTTTTTGTTTTTCATCATAATATTGTGACTGAATGCCAAACATATAAGCATATTTTCCATTCTTAGCCATTAGTTCTTCGTGAGTTCCTTCCTCAACAATTGTTCCATCTTCAAACATTGCAATCTTGTCGCAGAACCTTGTACTTCCAAGTCTGTGTGAAATAAAAACTGCTGTTTTTCCATGAATCATATTTTCAAATTCACGATACATTCTGTCCTCTGCCAACGCATCAAGTGCTGCTGTAGGTTCGTCCAAAATAATAACTTTTCCATCTTTATACAAAGCCCTTGCCATGGCAAGTCGCTGTTTTTCCCCTCCTGACAAATCAATTCCTTCTTTATCAAAAATTTTTAATAAATTAGTGTGTATGCCCTTTTCGTATGAATTGATTTTTTCACTTAAACCACTTTGCTCCAGCACCTCATTTATCTTATTCATATCAGTTTTGTCTTCCTCTGCAAATGAAATATTCTGATAGATTGGCATTGCAAAACATTCCACATTTTGGAATACAGGTGAAAACAGTTTAAAATATTCTTCCCTGTTGTATTCTTTTATGTCAACATCATTTAAAAGGATTCTTCCTTCACTTGGTTCGTACAACTTCATCATAAGTTTTATAAAAGTAGTTTTTCCGGCACCGTTAACGCCAACTACCGCAAGTTTCGCTCCATTCTTAATGGTTAGATTAACATTCTTTAAGACATAATTATCGTGTCCCGGATACTTAAAGCTTACATTTTCAAATCTAAATTCAAACTTATCAAGATTTATTTCTGTAATGTGACCATCTTTTTCATCTGCTGTTTCCCTGTCTTCCTTCCAGTCAACAAAGTTTCTGTAATCATTAATCATAAGACTATTAGTTCTCATATCTGAATAAATCCAGTTAACATATCCTACTGACGCATGGAATGTAGATACAAGTCCAACATAAAGAACAAAATCCGATATCTGATACGCACCTGTAACAACATTGTAAACAAGCCATGTATACATAAGAATCTTCTGAACAATCAATACTGATCCAAGGCTTACTTCCCACAAAACCATTCTGTTGTGATGCTTTCTGTTTAATTCTTTGTATGTTTCATTTACACCTGATAACTGATTGAAAAATGCATTTGACATATTAAAAAGTCTGATATCTTTTGCAAAATCAAAATTCTTTGTAGTTGACTCTAAGTAATTCATTTTACGCCATGTTGGTGCCATTGCATCTGAAAACTTGATCTTATCTCTTTTTGTAAAGAAAGATGAAATCTTTACTATTCCAAAAGATATTACAATGAAAATTATCATCATTAATAGATTTTGGATTCCTATTAATGCCGCTGACAAAATCATTAATGTTCCCTGGGCAATAAAATTTCTACTTTGGTATAAAACTCCATGAAATCCTTTGCCTCTGTTCAATGCTGTTTTTGCTCTTTGGGCATAATCAAGAAAATCCGGTGATTCCATGTTTTTAAAGTCAGTATGAAATAACTTGTCCATTCTCTTCTTTTCAACATAGCCTTCTGTCTTTCGATATTCAAACTCGAAACTATTGTAACATGTAGTGCTGATAACATCTAAAATCATCATTATTAAGCAAATAATTACTGTATACATAATTATTGTGTTAAATGGCAAATCATCCTCAATAAATGACAGCACATATTTAGGAGCATATGAATTTAACAAAGTACCCACTATGTCTCCTATAGGCTTAATTAATGTAATTGCCAGCAGTCTTAAGTTACTCTTTCTCTCAATATTCAGGGCATAAATAAAATTATTTAAAAACCCATACGTTTTCTGTTTTTCCATTTTTTTCTCCCATATTCGTCCGATTTATATTAACATCTTACCATATGGATTTTATGTTCTCAATCTTAATTACAATGTTTCGCCTGGGTATTATACATTTTAAAATACAATCCATAAATATTTTTTCATTTTCTCCTCCCATGTTTTCTTTACTCGGTGTATTCTTATTTTTTATCAATTAACTACTCGCAGACTTTTTTATTTTACTGACTGTTTATTTTTATCAAAATCAGTTATTTACTTGTTATAAATTTAGTTTTAGTTTATACTTATTTTATAAGATATTTACAGAACGGAGAATTAATATGGCTGATAATAATAATATTTTAAATGAAGCTGAAACAGCTTCTGAAAATGATAATTTAGATAATAATTTAACTAATGAAGATTATAACGGAACAACAGATAATAAAGAATCACAGTACGTTCCTAACATTGATGTTTTTTCAACTGATAAGGTCAACAGCTATGTGAAACTTTCAGACAAATATGAAGACATTAAATCTTCTGCTGCAACAATGCTTATTGTTGGTGGAGTTGGACTTGTTCTTATGGCTTTAATTATTGCCAAGGTTATTGTTCTTCCAATCAGTGCAGAAACTTCATGGTTGTTCTACTCTGTAATGGGTGGTGTTTTTATTATTTTTGTAATAGCTGGAATTGTTTCTTTTATGCATGCTAAGCAGGTTAAGATTGAAGCTGCTGAAGAGGATAAACTTATTGACAGCATTAATACCTGGGCTAATGATAATTTGAAAATTAGCGATTTAGATCAGGGACTTGACTTAAGCCAGCCTGATGAAATTCTTTTCTTTTCAAGAGCTGAACGTATTAAGAAGGCTCTTATGATGGAATTTGAAAATGCTGACGAACCTTTAATAGATGAACTTACAGAACAGATTTTTCATACACTATATGAAGAATAGTCTTTATTAACTCTCTTGACTATTCTTCTAATCCTCTGAAGCTATAGGTTACCTATCCCTATAGCTTCTTTTATATACTAATTTCAATCTTTGTAATAAAAAAATGGTTTCAAACTTTATTTTCTTTAACGCTTGAAACCATCTTTTTTTATATGTAAATATTTCTAATATTATTCATCCCAGTTATGATATACCTGCTGAACATCTTCATCTTCATCAAGTCTGTCAATAATAATGTTCATCTTCTTAATTGCTTCATCATCTGTTAATTCAACATAATTCTGTGGAATCATTGTAACTTCAGCCTGTGCCATAGCAACTCCAGCTGCTTCTAATGCTTCTCTTACTACGCTAAATTCGTTAGGATCTGTAATAACTTCATAGCTGTCTTCTTCGTCCTGGAAATCTTCAGCTCCTGCATCAATTGCAGTCATCATAAGTTCATCAGGATCCATGTCGCATTCTTCCTTATCAATGATAATCTGTCCCTTTTCGTCGAACATATATGCTACACAACCCTGTGTTCCTACATTTCCACCACCTTTTGTGAAACAGTTTCTAACATTAGCTGCTGTTCTATTTCTGTTGTCTGTAAGTGCATCAACAATAATTGCAATACCATTAGGACCATATCCTTCATATCTTACTGTTTCATAGTTAATTGCACTTGCATTTCCTGCTGCTTTCTTAATTCCTCTTTCAATTGTGTCATTAGGCATGTTATTTGCTTTTGCCTTTGCAATAACATCACGAAGCTTGCTGTTATTATTTGGATCTGCTCCGCCTTCCTTAACTGCTACAGCGATTTCTTTTCCGATGATTGTAAACATCTTACCTTTTGCTGCATCATTCTTTTCTTTCTTATGTTTAATATTCGCAAATTTTGAATGTCCTGACATATTAATCCTCTCTTCCGTAATCTTCTTTATTTCTATTTCTAATTTAAACCACTAGAAATTTTAACATTTTATATATTAATAGTCAACTAAGCTTATGTATCTAATTCCAAACTAATTAATAATGCTTTGTCCACTATTTTAAGCATTTCGCTGTCTAAATGACAAACCTTATCTTTCAATCGCTTCTTGTCGATTGTTCTTAACTGCTCCAATAAAATAATTGAATCTTTTATAATATTGCATTTGTCACAGTCTATTTTTACATGAGTCGGCAGTTTAGCCTTAGTCATTTTTGATGTGATTGCCGCAACAATTACTGTTGGACTGTGCCTGTTTCCCGTATCGTTTTGAATAACCAGAACAGGTCTTATTCCTCCCTGCTCAGAGCCTACAACAGGTCGCAGATCTGCATAATATATATCCCCTCGTCTAATAACCATTTCACACTCCAAAAATTGTTTATTTATATATAAGTATTCCAATTTTTGTAATGTGTATTCAAAATATAATAAAAAATTATATTTCTACTTCATAATCATCTTCAAAGTAGTCCTTTGTGCCAACTATTTTGCCATCTTTAACAAATACTCTTGGCACTCTTTTTCCAAGGTCACAGACAAACTCATAATTAAATGTTCCGGCTAACGCTGCCAAATCATCAATTAATATTTCCTCCGAACCATCTTTTCCTGCAAGAGTAACCTTGTCCCCTTCCTTAACGTCCATACCTGTTACATCAACCATAAACTGGTCCATGCAAACTCTTCCAAGAATGTTGCATTTCTTACCATTAATTAGAACATAGCCTTTATTGCTTAAGTTTCGTGGATATCCGTCTCCGTATCCAACAGGAATAGTTGCTATTGTCATCGGCTTATCTGCCACAAATGTCTGACCATAGCTTACGCCTCTGCCTTTTTCAATATTCTTAACATATACAACATGACTGTATATAGACATTGCAGGTATTAATTTCATATTATCCTTATCCATCTCTTCTGATGGATACAAACCATACATTGAGATTCCTGCTCTTGAAATTGTAAGGGAAGTTTCAGGCATTTCCATCATAGCTGCACTGTTTGCACACTGATGAATTGGTATTATAACACCTTTTGCTTCTACCTTGGCAATAAAATCATTATATTCCTTAAACTGCTTTTCAGCAAAAGACTTATCGACATAATCAGCCTTTGCAAAATGAGTAAATGCAGATTCAATCTCCACATTTGGAAGCTTGCTTATTTCTACGACCTCATTTATTGCTTCTTCACTTGGAATATAACCGATTCTGCTCATTCCCGTGTCAACTGCAATGTTAAATTTAACTGTTTTGTTTAACTTAACTGCGTGATCTGAAAAAGCTTTAGCCATCTTATATGTAAATATAGGTGGTAACATTTCTTCGTTAATTACTAAATCGCACAAGTTTTCAGGAACAACTCCCAGTATGTACAACGGCTTATCAATGCCGTGTCTTCTAAGATTGTGTCCTTCCCAAGCTGTTGCTACTGCATAACCAACGCATTCATTTTCAAGTGCTTTTGCAATTGGTACAGCTCCATGACCATATCCATCTGTCTTAATAACTCCTACAATTCCTGTTTCAGGTTTAATTTTTTCTCTCATCATTTCTATGTTTTTAATTATTGCATCTAAATTTACTTCAGCATATACTCTAAAGTATTTTTCTATATCTTTCATTATCTCATTCCTTTAAATAAAATCTTTATTCCTTCAATAATATCTGTTGCCATCATTGATGTCTTTGACACATATTCCATAGCTTTATCCCCCGCCAATCCGTGAATGTATGGTGCCAAAACAGTTGCGTTATTAAATTCAACACCTATGCCTATAAGCGCCGCAACTATCCCTGTTAAAACATCGCCTGAACCTGCTGTAGCCATTCCACTGTTACCTGACAGATTAACGAAAGTCTCCTGTTCCGTTGTAATAACTGTTCTTGCATCCTTTAAAATACAGTTAATGTTATATTTATAATTAACTTCTCTTCCATATTTAATCAGATTAGAAGCAATCTCCTCAACCGGAATATTTAAAAATCTGCTCATTTCTCCCAAATGAGGTGTAATTACAACATTCTTGTGTAACTTCTTTTTCAATCTTTCGTCTTCTGAAATATTGTTAATCCCATCTGCATCTATAACTGTTGGCAAATTATATTCAAGAACTTTTTCAATCATGTTCTTTTGAATTACGCCTGTTCCAATTCCCGGTCCAATGGCAACAACATCACACCACTTAAGGCATGCTTCCAATGATTTCATATTAAAATGATGTACATCATAAGTATTCACCATTGCTTCCGGAAGTAATCTTTGAATAATCTGTCTGTTCTGTTCTGCAGTAAATACACGAACTAATCCTGCCCCAACTCTAAATGCCGCTTCAGCACAAAGAACCGCCGCACCGGAAATATCCTTACTTCCTGCGATAATCAAAATCTTGCCATATGTGCCTTTATTTGAATAATTAGGTCTTGGTGGAATAAAATTAAAATCCTCTAATGTTGCAGTTTTAACCTGCTCTTCTATCTGTTCATAAGCTTCCTGAGGGAATCCGATATCTGCCACAACAACCTGACCGCAATATTCTGCTCCAGGATATAAAACAGTACCAATTTTATAACTTCCAAAAGTTACAGTGCAATTAGCCTTTACTGCAACGCCACAGATTTTACCTGTGTCCGCACTAACACCTGACGGAATATCAACTGAATATACAATGTTCCTTCCCTTATTGATTTTTGAAATAACATCTTTATATACACCTTCCACATTACGGGATAAGCCTACTCCAAAAATACTGTCAATAATAACATCTGCATCGTTATAATCACCAACTATGTTAATTCCAATATTATGTGCAATGGAAAGCTGCTGTTTAAATTCTGTACTGGCTTTTGATATGTCACCTAAAATGTACAACTCTGTGTTGTAACCTTTTAAATGTAATATTCGACAGATTGCGACACCATCTGCCCCATTGTTTCCAACACCTGCTACCACAAGTATTTTCTTATCCTTTAACTGGTTTTTGCAGACAATCTCTACCACACTCAGTGCAGCCCTTTCCATTAAAACCAACGACGGTATTCCAATTGTATTAATGGTATAACTGTCTACCTTTTTCATATCTGTACCTGTAACAATATTTTTCATATATTACTCCTTAGAATCGTTCTTTTCTGAAATTCTATATGTAAGCTTCATTAAACTTTCTGATAAGTGAACATTTTCTACTATAATATCATCTGAAAAACTTAAATCTGTATGTGCAAAGTTCCAAAAAGCCTTTACTCCACACTCTACAAGCTTTTGTGCTATCTTTTTAGCCGGTCCCTTTGGCAATGTTAATGCAACAATTTCCACGTTATGTTTTTTTACATAATCATAAATATCTGCAATATCCAAAATCTGACCGTGAGCTGTCTTCTTTCCTATTAAGTCAGGATTCTTGTCAAACAATGCAGCAATTTCAAATCCTCTGTTTCTAAAGTTACCGTAGTTTGCAATAGCCTGACCAAGATTTCCCGCTCCAACTATTATCATCTTGTGCTTTACATCAAGTCCTAAAAGTTTTCCGATTTCATCATATAGATACTGTACATTATATCCGTATCCCTGCTGCCCGAAACCACCAAAATTGTTTAAATCCTGTCTAATCTGAGAAGCAGTTACATTCATAAGTTTACTCAGTTCCTTAGAAGATATACGCTCCACATTCTGCTGGCGCAACTCATCTAAATATCTATAATATCGGGGCAGCCTTGTAACCACCGCCTTTGATATTTTGTTCATTAATTATTCTCCTTGCTTAAGTGCTTGTAATCCGACACTATCCCCAGACTACAATATATAGTTTCAATTATAGTTATTAGCCTAAAGATTGTCAAATATTTGTCATTCTAATATGTTTAAAATTTTGTCTTTTTATGGTAAACTGTTCACTGTTAGCAAACACAAATATTTTAGGAGGATTTATCATGATATTATCATGTAATCATATATCTAAATCTTACGGTGTAGATACAATTTTGGACGACTGCTCTTTTTTCGTAAACGATGGTGAGAAAGCTGCCATTGTCGGTAATAACGGAGCAGGCAAATCTACTATTATGAAAATTATAATGGGTGAACTTAGTGCTGATAACGGTACAATCACCCTTGGTAAAAACAAGACTATAGGATATCTTGCTCAGTACCAAGATCTTGCTTCACACAATTCAATCTATGATGAAGTAAAATCCGTTAAGGCTGATATTATAAATATGGAAAAGAAACTTGTTGAATATGAAAAGGCAATGTCCGGTGTTTCAGGTGATGAACTTCACAAGCTTATGGAAAATTACACTAATTTGGAACATCGCTTTCAATTACTTAATGGTTATTCATACAAAAGTGAAATCGAAGGTGTTATTAAAGGTTTAGGTTTTACTGAGGATGACTTTAACAGAGAGGTTGGCACTCTTTCCGGCGGTCAAAAAACAAGAGTTGCCCTTTGCAAGCTTCTTCTTGAAAAGCCTGACATTATTATGCTTGATGAACCTACCAACCACTTAGACCTTACTTCAATCAAGTGGCTTGAAACATATTTATCTAACTATAATGGTGCAGTTCTCATAATTGCCCACGACAGATATTTTCTCGACAAAATAGTTACTAAGGTAATTGAAATTGAAAATACACACTGCCACGTTTATGATGGCAACTACTCTGATTTTTCGGTTAAGAAAAAACAATTACGTCAGGCACAGCTGAATCTTTACCTGAAACAGCAAAGTGAAATCAAGCACCAGGAAGAGGTTATTGCAAAGCTTCGTTCTTATAAGCAGGAAAAGTTCTATAAGCGTGCTGAAAGCCGTGAAAAAGCTCTTGCCAATATGGAACGAATTGATAAACCTGAAGAATTAAAAGATGTAATGAATATTAAGTTAGAACCTGACTGTATAAGTGGTAATGATGTTTTGACAGTTGAAGGACTTTCAAAATCATTTGATAATCTTCATCTTTTTTCTGATATTAGTTTTGAAATCAAACGTGGTGAACACGTTGCCTTAATTGGCGATAACGGAACAGGAAAAACTACTATTCTTAAGATTATTAATGATATTATCAGTGCTGATGCCGGAACTGTAAAGCTTGGCACTAACGTTCATATAGGATATTATGATCAGGAACATCACAACCTTGAAGATTCTAACACTTTATTCGAGGAAATTGCTGATGCTTACCCTGATATGACTAATACTAAGATTAGAAATACTCTTGCCGCTTTTATGTTTACCGGAGATGATGTTTTCAAACTTGTAAAGGATTTAAGCGGAGGCGAAAAAGGTCGTCTTTCTCTTGCTAAGCTTATGCTTTCAGAGGCTAATCTTATTATCCTTGACGAACCTACTAACCATTTGGATATGACATCTAAAGAAATTCTTGAAAATGCCATTAATAATTATACCGGAACTGTTTTCTATGTATCTCATGACCGTTATTTTATTAACCAGACTGCTTCAAGAATTCTTGAACTTACAAATACTAAAATAATTAACTATCTTGGCAACTACGATTATTACGAAGAAAAATGCGAAGAGTTAACCAAAACATATGCGCCTGCCATTGAAAAGGAGAAAAAAGTTACTTCTACTTCTTCCGGCAAGCAGGATTATTTAGAAAGGAAGGCTGAAGCCGCAAGGACTAGGAAATTGAAAAATGATATTTCAAAAGTCGAAAAAGAAATTAAAGAAAAAGAAGACAGATTAAATGAACTGGATGAGTTATTAGCAGATCCTGCTGTTTCCACTAATTCCGCAAAACTTAACGAAATTAGTAAAGAACAGAATGAAATAAGTGAACGATTAGATGAACTTATGGATCAATGGGAGATTTTATCTGACCAACTTGACTAATAATATTGCATTTTGTGCTAATTTATCTTAAAATAATTTTATAGTTTTTACGTTTAAGGAGACAGTATTATGGAGAATAAAAAAGTAGTTGTTGCTTTAGGAAGAAATGCTTTCAGTGAATCATTTCCTAAGCAGCAGGAACGTGTAAAGGCAGCAGCAAAGGCTATTGCTGATTTAGTAGAAGAAAAATATGAAGTTATTATTACTCACAGTAATGGACCACAGGTTGGTATGATTCAGACAGCCATGACTGAATATTCAAGACTTGATCCTGACAGAACAGTTGCTCCTATGTCAATTTGTGGTGCAATGAGTCAGGGATATATCGGTTTTGACCTTCAGAATGCTATTCGTACTGAATTACTTCACAGAGGAATTTACAAACCTGTAAGTACTATTATCACTCAGGTTCGTGTTGATCCTTTCGATAGAGCTTTCAATGCTCCTTCTAAGGTTATCGGCAGATTAATGACTAAGGAAGAAGCTGAAAACGAAAAGAAGAAAGGTAACTATGTTGAATACGAAGAGGATCAGGATGGTTATAGAAGAATAATTGCCAGCCCTAAGCCTATTGATATTTATGAAATTGATGCTATCAAGGCTTTAGTTGATGCTCACCAGCTTGTTATTGCAGCAGGTGGTGGCGGAATTCCTGTTCTTGAACAGCGTACAGGTTTAAAGGGTGCCAGCGCAGTTATTGAAAAAGACTACACAGCAGCTAAGTTAGCTGACATGTTAGACGCTTCTGCTCTTATGATTCTTACATCAAACGATTACCTTACAATCGACAACAACGGCACACAGGAAGAATTAAAGAACCTTACTGCTGAAGAAGCTCAGAAGTTAATCGATGAAGGACACTTTGATCCTGTAACATCATTACCTAAGATTGATGCTTCACTTTCATTCGTATTAGCCGGCAAGGGACGTAAGGCTATAATTACAAACCTTTCAAAAGCTAAAGAAGGAATCCGTGGAAAAGTCGGAACAATAATTGAATAATTCAGGTTTGGATATATTGATATTTGGTATTTGGATATATTGATATATTAGTATATTGATATTCGGATATATTAAAACCATTATTAAAACAAGATATAATGACAATGGCACAGGGCTGTGAATCAGCCCTGTGTTTTTTGTTGTCAGAATATTGTGTCGGTATTGTATCACCAGTGATTGGGACAAACCTTTTCTTTCATTTACGGATTATATAGCGCGTTTCAGTTGCTAGATTCCGTAATCGGTGACGAACAGACAAGCTTTTTTCTATGATTTACGGATTATATAGTGTTTCGGTGGCTAGATTCCGTAATCGGTGGCTATTGGAGAAGAAAATTGACATATTTTACGTTTTACAGGGGTGATTTTGTCTCACAATCCGTAATTGTATTTTCAATTACTTGTCATATGATAATTTCTTTTGCTGACACGTAATTTTTCACGTGATAGCAAGCTTTTTGCTTCTGATTACGTGTGTCACAATATTTCTTTCATATGACACGTAATTTTAGACGAATTTTCTAGATTTCTTCATTGAATTACGTGTGACACAGCATTTACTTCAAATGACACGTAATCGCAGGCAAAATATCAAAGATTTCTTCAATAAATTACGTGTGACACAATGTTTCTTTCATATGACACGTAATTCCTACAACAATCATAAGTATACTGGACCCCGTGGCGTGGGCACCGCCCCGGACGACTTTGTACGGAAAATGAGAAGATAAATCTTCAAAGAATCACCTTACTTCCAAAGAAAAAGCTGTCAGGAAATCAATTAACCATTCAATACAGTTGTTTGATTTCCCGGCAGCTTTCTTTTTTATTTCACTAATCAAGCCATATAAATTCCTACTAAGTAATTGGTTTTATTCCATATTTTCTTTACCATCAATACTCTTAGCCAAATCCTTAGCTTGCGCAGTAATCTGCTCATTAGTATTCTCTTTCACTTCATTATTCTTTGATTCTTTATTTGCTTTTGAAGCATCATTATTCTGTGATTCTTTATTTGCTTTTGAAACATCGTTATCCTTTGCTTCTTCGATTCCAGCGTTCTTAGAAGTTTTCTCTACCTTATGTTCTCCATAAGCTTCCTCAAAGAAGTATTCCTGTGAATTGATTGCTTCGCCTGTGATTTCGTCTTTGCAATATTTTCCATTAGGCTTCATTCTTCTTCCTTTTACGTTATCTGAAAGCATTATGTTAAACATACCTCTTATACGTTTCTTTATTGCTTCATCGTATATTGGTGCAGCAACTTCTACTCTTCTGACTGTGTTTCTTGTCATTAAATCTGCTGAAGATATATATATTTTGTCCAAAGGCTCCTTACCGAAAATATAGATTCTTGAATGTTCAAGATATCTTCCAACTATACTTTTTATTGTTATGTTTTCGGTATATCCCGGAACGCCGGCTATAAGACAACTAATTCCTCTTATAACCATATCAACCTTTACACCTTTGTTAGAAGCTTCAATAAGTTTTTTAATTATAACTTTATCAGTAAGTGAGTTGCACTTAAATCCTATGTATCCTTCCTTACCTTCTGCTATTTTTTCGATTTCATTGTCAATAAGCTCCACTATTTTGCTCTGCATACATTTAGGTGATACAAGAAGATGCTCTGTTTCTTCAACTACCTGTTCCAAACATATTTTGTTGAAGACTTCTGCTACTTCTTTAGCAATATCTTCGTTAGCTGTCATCAATGACAAGTCAGTGTAAAGCTTTGACGTCTTCTCGTTATAATTGCCTGTTCCAACCTGTGTAATATGCTTAACCTGATTGTCTTTCTTATATGAAATAAGACAAATTTTTGAATGAACTTTTGTATGGTCGATTCCGTAAATAATTCTGCATCCTGCATCTTCCATTCTCCTCGACCACTCAATATTGTTCTGTTCATCAAATCTTGCTCTAAGTTCAACCATTACCACAACTTCTTTTCCGTTTTCGGCCGCGTCAATTAAAGCCTCAACTACCTGTGAGTTTTTGGCAACTCTATAAAGAGTCATCTTTATTGAAGCAACATTTGGATCTGCGGCAGCTTCCTTTAAAAGATTAATAAAACTTGTCATGCTTTCAAAAGGATAACTTAACAGAATGTCTTTCTTTTCAATCTGATCAATCATAGGTTGTGTTTTGTCAATTGCTGCAGAAACCTGTGGAATCCTTCTCTTAAAGAATAATTCTTTTCTGTTTCTAAGCATATCCTGAATCTTAAATACGAAATCAAAATCAAGTGGTGTTTCCTGATGGAAAGTCTGCTCTTTTTTAAGATTTAATTCTTTACAAAGACTTCTAATAACCTTTTCATCTAACACTCTTGAATATTCCATTCTTATTGGGCAAAGCTTTGTACGCATTCTAATCATTTCTTCCATTGATTCTCTGTAACTAATGTCTTCGTCTGCAAAAATCTCATCAATATCAATGTCTGCGTTTCTTGTAATTCTTATTAAAGACTTGCTTTTTACTGTATAGTTTTCAAAAATCATAGGCATATAATGAAGTATAAGTTCTTCAATAAGCATATATCTGCCACTACCCGGCACTATTTGAACAAGCCTGTTAAAAACACTACTTCTGCAAGGAACAATGCAAATCTTATCATTGTTTTTGGACTCAAGAAGTGCAACAGCATATATTTCCTGATTATTTAGGAATGGGAATGGATGCTTCTTTCCGATTACCTGTGGAGATAATAACGGCATAACATTATTCTTAAAATAATTCTCCATTCCATCTTTTTCTTCTTTTGAAAGTTTATCAAAATTTACAATCTGCACGCCATAATTCTTAACTTTTTTCATTAAGTCATTATATATATGCTCTTTCTTCTTTAACAATTCCTTCGTTCTTTTAAAAATACATTCTAACTGCTCGCTTGATGTCATATAAGTTTTGTTTTCTCTTTTTTTGTCAGAAATAATCATCTGATCATAAATTGAGCCTACTCTAACTCTATAAAATTCGTCAAGATTAGTTGAAAAAATACTTACAAAAGTTAATCTTTCACACAACGGAACATCTTCATCACTGGCTTCATCTAAAACTCTTTCATTAAATTTAAGCCATGACAATTCCCTGTTATCATAGCAAGGCAAAACTTTGTGCTTTCCTCTAACAACTTCTTTTACATTTTCAGCTTTTGTTCTTTCTGCCTTTAGTTTTTTCTTTTCCTGTAACCCACTTTTCATTTCCGGCTGAGGAACTTTATTCTTCTCTATGATTGGATTGTTTTCAGTTACGTCTATTTCGTTTTTCTTATTTATTTCCATTTTAAACCACCCGAGTTTACTTATTAATCTCCTAAGCATATGCCTAACATTCTAACCTGTCTTATAATTTCATCATTTGGATCTACACGTTTTGGTTTTTCAACCGCTGTACTTAATGGCACACTTGTAATATTGTTGCTTTGTACGGCCACCATTCTTCCATATTGCTTATTAAGGATCAGTTCTGCACCTTTAACACCGATTCTTGAAGTAAGAACTCTATCAAAAGCACAAGGATTACCACCTCTTTGAATATGGCCCGGTACAACAACTCTAACTTCGCCGTCAATTTTTTCACTAAGTTCAGCCTCCAAACGGTAGCCTGCTGAAATATATCCGTCTTTTGCTCTTTTCTGCTTAAGTTCTTTCTTTGAAAGCTTTGTCTCTTCCTGTGAAATAATTCCTTCTGCCACTGCAAGAATAATATGCTTTCTGCCATTTTTAAGCTTATCTTTTATATATTGGCTAATTTTCTCAATATTATATGGAATTTCGGGTATTAAGATTACATCTGCCTTTCCTGCTATTCCTGAATATAACGTAAGCCAGCCTGCCTTATTTCCCATAATTTCAGCAATCATAATTCTTCCGTGTGACTTTGCCGTTGTATGCAACTCATCAAGAGTTCTTGTTGCAATATCAATGGCTGACTGAAATCCGAAAGTCATATCTGTTCCATTAATGTCATTATCTATAGTTTTTGGAAGAGTTACAATGTTTAAGCCCTTCTCTGACAAAAGATTTGCTGTTTTGTGGGAACCATTTCCTCCTAAAACCACAAGACAATCAAGTTCCATCTTTTTATAATTAGAAATCATTGCCTCTACTTTGTTTCTGCCTTTTTCATCAGGCTCATTAATCTTCTTAAATGGTTGTCTTGAATTTCCAAGGATGGAGCCTCCCAAATTTAAAATATTCTCAAACTCTTCCGGCTTCATTTTCTTATAATCACCATTAATAAGACCTGTGTAACCGTCCAAAATCCCATAAATTTCAACCTTATCCTTATTGGTTTCAGTTAATCCTTTAACCAATCCATACATTGCTCCGTTTAATCCCTGACAATCTCCACCACTTGTAAGTATTCCGACTTTAATCACAACCGCACCTCCTGATTTTTTGTTTTATTATAATAAAAGAAAACCCGGCAGAACATTCCAATCATATGTCTCTTCAATATTACTATATCAATGTAAATGTTCTGTCCGGGTTTGGTTAAATCCGCGTTAAATATTCTATTATTTTGTCTCTTTGTTATATGTTTCATAGTACACTTTTAAATGATATTATACAATATCTTTTTATGTGACATTTTTATTTTTCAATCACATTGTACAAATCATAGTATATTCCATGTTTGTCCATTAATTCCTTATGTGTACCCTGTTCTTCTATTCCCTTGTCTGTTAAAACTAGAATCTTTTCTGCATTTCTTATAGTAGACAATCTATGGGCAATTACCATTGTTGTTCTGTTCTTTGCCAGTTTTTCCATTGATTCCTGTACTATCTTTTCACTTTCGTTATCAAGTGCAGATGTTGCTTCATCAAAAATCAATATTGGAGGATTCTTAAGGAATACTCTTGCTATTGAAATTCGCTGTTTCTGTCCGCCTGACAGCTTAATACCTCTCTGTCCTATATCTGTTTCAAAGCCATTTGGAAGTGACATTATAAAATCATACGCATTAGCTTCTTTTGCTGCTGCAATTACTTCCTCCCTTGTAGCATCAGGGCGACCGTATCTAATATTGTCATATACTGTTCCAACGAAAAGGTAAACATCCTGCTGTACTATACCTATATTATCTCTTAAATCTTTTAATTTTATGTCTTTAATGTCTTTTCCATCAATAGTTATTTTTCCACTTGTGGCTTCATAAAATCTTGGAATAAGATTGCAAAGTGTAGTCTTTCCTGCTCCTGATGAACCTACAAGTGCCACATAAGAGCCTGCCTTAACTTCCAGATTAATATGTTTCAAAACTCTATGAGAGCTGTCATTATACTTAAATGAAACATCTTCAAGTTTAATGTCACCTTTAACATTACTTATTGAAACTGCGTTTTCACTATCCTTAATTTCAGGTTCAATTGAAAGAATCTGTAGAAATCTTTCATATCCTGAATATCCATTCTGAAACTGTTCCGTAAAATCAATTAACGTTTTAATAGGATCTGTAAAAATATTTATATATAATAAAAATGTAACAAGGTCTGTTACAGATATCATGTCCTTAGTTATCATTAATCCCCCTGAAACTATAACAAGAAGATTAATCATTGTTGTAAAAGCTGTAAGTCCTGAGTTGTATCCACCCATATACTTATAGTTGTTCTTTTTTGCTTCAAGGAAAGCATCGTTTCCCACTTTAAATTTTTTATTTTCCAAGTCTTCATTGGCAAAAGATTTTACCACTCTTATTCCTGAAAGATTGTCTTCTATTTGTGCGTTTATTTCCGCTATTTTGATTCTGTTAACTCTAAACGCCTGTTTCATTTTCTTATTAAAGAAATATGCGTAAACAAGCATAAATGGAACTAATAAAAATGCTATAAGAGCAAGTCTTACATTTATGCTTAAAAGAATTGCCAAAGCTCCTATAATCTTTATTACTGATATGGTTACGTTTTCCGGACCATGATGTAATAATTCAGTAATATCAAAAAGGTCCGATGTTATTCTTGACATTAACTGTCCTACTTTTTCATCGTCATAAAATGAAAAAGATAATTTTTGAAAATGTCCAAATATTTCTGCTCTCATGTCATATTCGATTTTTGCACCCATTACGTGACCATAATTGGCAATGTAATAATTACAATAACACTGGAACAAAATCAAAATTCCTACAACAATAGCTATGATAATCATTGTTTTTACAACCTGTTCTGCTGGCATATATATTACTTTTGCCGTAACATATCTTACCACCAGCGGTATTAGCAATGCTATAAATGATGCCATTATTGCAAAAAACATATCTGCCAGAAAAACTTTCTTATAAGGTTTGTAATATGACACAAGTTTCTTTAAATTCTCTAACATTTTCTCTTCCTGCCTTAAATATATTTTGCTCAATTTCTTTTAAAATACCAATAATCTTATTGAATATTTTTATCATAAAGGGACCGCCACCACGACGATCCCTTTGTTACTACCTGCAATCATTACAGGCAAATACTTTTAGTATAAATAATAGCAGTTAACTGCTTTTGATTTATAAGTTTTCTTGCCTTCTTTTCTGTTTGCCACTACATAAACATAGTATGTTTTCTTCTTATTAAGCTTCTTCTTTTTGAATTTTTTAGCTGTATAAGCACGCTTCTTTGTTGTAGTAAGTTTCTTGTAACCACCAGTCTTTGATGTAGACATGTAAACTGTATAATTCTTTGCTCCACTAACTTTCTTCCAAGTAATCTTTAACTTCTTACCTGACTTCTTAAGTCCAACCTTTGGCTGTAATGCAAAAACTGTATAATCAGACCAGGCTCCATAGTAGTTCTTGTTATCAATTGTTACATAAGCTCTTACTCTTAACTTGTAGAACTGATTCTTAATGTTCTTTAAAGTATTATATGATATACTTGACAAATTGCCTGAAGATACTTTCTTTTTCTTGTATGTATAAAGTTCATATACATAACCGTCGTGGTATTCAGGCTGTGTAAATCCAAAAGTAACCTCTTTTAAAGAATTATAATAGTTTGTAATTGCTAATCCCTGAACCTTTTCAGGAACAAGATTAATCTTATATGGACTCAAGTATTCCGTATTATAGAATCCTGTTGTCTTTGCAGAAAATCCATTAACTGTTCTAACAGGTCTTACACCAACGTAAGTATCGTTCTTAAGTTTGTTGTTAAAACCGTCTACTGTATATGTAGTTGATGTTGTTGAACCTACTACATATTCATTATTATTTACAAATCTGACAATCTCATAAGATGTAGCACCTTCACTAGCTGTCCAACTAATTGTTATGCTTGATGTTGTAGCTGTTGTCTGTCTTAAATCCTTAACATCAGCAGGTACTGATGCTACCTGAATTGAATCAGAAATAGCATAAACTGTGTTCTCACTAGTAGTACTTACAGCCTTTACTCTTACATAAACAGGCTTTAATGCCTTAACATAAAGTAAATCTGATGCTGAATAACTTGAATCTGTTCTTTTGAAAGTCTGATTATCATAAGATGTTTCAATTATATATTTCACATTAGTTCCTAAATAGTTATCCCAAGCAATACTTACAGTATTAGTTGAAGCCTTCTCCTGCTTTAATCCTGTAACCTTTCCTGTTGCACCAAAAGCTGTCATTGCAAATAACAATGAAAACAATGCTGCCAATGTAATTACTGAAATCTTCTTACTAATTTTCATATTTCCTTCTCCCTTCGTTTTTAACCTCATTAATAATAGAAACTATATAATAAAATATTATTACAGTGTCAAAAGTTCTTTCCCATCTGTGCTTGCACAATGGTAGAAAAATAACCTTTGGACACGTTCTAATATTTATTACCCTACATTAATCCTTCTAATGTCTTTCTAATAGCCATAATGAACTCTTCTGTATTTAATTTCTTCTTGTTTTCAAGTGTTGAAATTAAATATAAATCTCCTGTCATTTCGCCATTTTCAATTGTGTCGATACATGCCTTTTCAAGCTTGTCTGCAAATTCCATAAGTTCAGGAAGTTTGTCAAGTTCTCCACGTTTTCTTAAAGCTCCTGACCATGCAAAAATTGTTGCGATAGGGTTAGTTGATGTTTCTTCACCCTTTAAGTACTTGTAATAATGTCTCTGTACTGTACCGTGAGCTGCTTCATATTCGTAGTAACCCTGTGGTGAAGCAAGTACTGATGTCATCATTGATAATGAACCGAATGCTGTTGCAACCATATCTGACATTACATCACCGTCATAGTTCTTACAAGCCCAAATATATCCACCTTCTGATCTCATTACACGTGCTACTGCATCGTCAATAAGTGTGTAGAAATATTCAATTCCTGCTTCATCAAATTTTTCTTTATATTCAGCTTCAAAAATTTCAGCGAAAATATCTTTAAATGTGTGGTCATATTTCTTTGAAATTGTATCTTTTGTTGCAAACCAAAGATCCTGCTTTGTATCTAATGCAAAATTGAAACAACTTCTTGCAAAACTTTCTATAGATTCATTTAAGTTGTGCATACCCTGGATAATTCCTGCACCCTTAAAATCGTGAATTAATTCTCTTGTTTCTTCTCCTGCTTCATTAGTGTAAACAAGTTCTGTCTTGCCTGCTGCAGGAATCTTCATTTCAACACCCTTGTAAACATCACCATATGCGTGTCTTGCAATTGTAATAGGCTTCTTCCAGTTCTTTACGTATGGTTCAATACCTTTTACAATGATAGGTGCTCTAAATACTGTTCCGTCAAGAATAGCTCTAATAGTACCATTAGGACTCTTCCACATTTCCTTAAGATGGTATTCCGGCATTCTTGCTGCGTTAGGTGTGATTGTTGCACATTTTACAGCTACACCGTATTTCTTAGTTGCTTCTGCAGAATCAAAAGTAACTTGGTCATTAGTCTCATTTCTATACTCAAGTCCTAAATCATAATATTCTGTCTTTAAATCAACAAAAGGTAATAACAATTCTTCTTTGATCATTTTCCAAAGGATTCTTGTCATTTCATCGCCATCCATTTCTACCAATGGAGTTGTCATTTTAATCTTTTCCATTATATTTCCTCCTAAATTAAGCTATCAAACTACTCCACTAAATTATAACTAATTACAGTGCTAAAGTAAACAAATTCTCCTGCTTTTTTTTATTTCTTACAAAAATTAACCATTTTTTCAGGGTTGATTTTTCCCCAGCCCTGCCTGTTTCCTTCCATTTTTAAATCAATTGCCGTATTCCTTATCAACTTCTTGCACTGTATATTAGACATTTCCTTATTAATGCCTAAAATCATACAAATCACGCCTGAAACTATAGGTGTTGCCATTGATGTTCCGCTTTTTGGTACATAGCTGTATCCTGACTTTATGCCATTACTGCAACTGTATATGCCATTGGCCGGAGCCAAAATATCAGGTTTTTGAACGCACTCTTTTGTTGGACCTCTACCTGAGTAATTCTTTGTAATCCTACCGTTTACTATCATCTTAATATTATCATCTAATGCCCCAACTGTAATTATCTTCTTACTGCTTCCGGGAATTGACACAGTTCCATATTCCGGTCCATTATTTCCTGCTGCAGCTATAATAACATATCCCATGTCCCATAAAAGTTCCACAGCCTCAATTAATTTCTTATTATTTCCCTCTTTATTAAATGTGCCAAAAGATATGTTAACCACTTTTATGTTATATTTCTTTCCATTATCAATAATCCACCAAATTCCACTTATTACGTTATCTTCCTTGCCAATGCCTCTTTTATCAAGAACCTTCAGTGATACTATGTCCGACTTAGGCGCAATTCCTTTAAAAAAGCCGTTAGACATTTTTCCATCTCCTGCCAGTATTCCCGTTACATGAGTTCCGTGTCCCTCATCGTCATAAATGGCTGTTTTTCCGTTTACAAAATCCTTATATTTTATTATTCTTTCCCCAAAATCAGGATGATTGTATATTCCCGTATCAAGGACTGCAACTGTCACATTTTCTCCCATTATATTATTTTTGTGCAAACTATCTATGTTTAGAATTTGTCTTACCTTCTTCATTATATTTACCATTATTTTATCTGATATTTCTACTATAATATATGGCTTATTTTTGCTTTTGTCCTTGTAGCTTTTTAACATTTTTTATTTTTTTGTAACCGGAACAGGTCAGGTTACATATACTTTAGTGTAAACAAAAATTAGGAGATTCAAAATGAGTGATTTAGCAGCAACAAACTGTGGATGCAGTTGTGGTGGAGACAACGGTAATAATAACTGTTTGTTCCTTATTCTTATACTTTTGTGTTGTGGAGGTTATGGCAACGGTTCAGGCTGTGGTTGTGGCGGTAACGACTGCTCTAACATTATCTGGATTATTTTACTTCTCAGCTGCTGTGGTGGTTGTGGTTCATTCTTTGGTAACGGAAACGGCTGTGGTTGCGGCTGCTAGTTGATGCAGACGACTTTTACCAATACGACTTTCTATGTCTGACCAAAAACGCTCTTTTATACAATAATATAGAAGACACAAACCTGTTTGTTTTACTTACAAGTATTATGTGCGCATATTTTTAATTTAGTATTTTATTTGTTTTTACAGCATAAACTTAATAAAACAGACAACACAATATTATCCGGGGGGATTATGGTTATATGGAAAACAACCGTTTTATGCAAACAAAATTCGATTCCATGGTAACTAATCAGACTATGCAGTTAGTAAAAGCCATAATCCCTTATATTGATAATAATCTTGCAACTGTTCTCGGGGTTTATATCAAGTTTATAGAGCTAGAAAATACCTTTCGTGTTAACCAAAATGTTTCCATTGCAGCTATGAATGACAATCATAAAGGGCTTGAAAGTATGCTTGAAGATATTAAGGAATTTTTAAATGACGGGGACAAGGAAACTCTTGAAACTTTAACGACTGTTATGGAAATGATGAATATGGATGACGGGGCAAAGCAGGATATTTTAAGCGGATACATGGATATGTTTGGTATGTGATTTAAGGAGGTTCTATGATTAATAACAAATGGATGGAAAATCCTGTACTTTCAGATATTTCTACTGAAAAAATGGAAGTTCTAACTAAAATATTAAATGGTGCAGGAGATATGGATGCGAAGCAAATGCTTACATATTTTATTAAAGAAACTAATCAAGCATCCAAAAATGGCATAAACTTCACCGACAAAGAAACAGATGCCATACTTGAAGTTCTAAAAGCTGATATGTCGCCTGAGGAAATCAAAAGAATTGATACTATAAAAAGAATGGTAAGCATGCTTGGGAAACGAAAGAAAATGAATTGATGTGTGTCCCAAAGTCACTCATCCTCTTTTGTTTCATCACAAGTGGATGAATGACTTTGTACACTGTAATCATATTTCTTCCATACTGTCTTTCGGCAAAGAACGGCTTGCTATTAAAATTTCTATAAGCACCAGCAATTCCTTACAGACACAAACTCACCTTTAAGCAGTCTAAAGAAAATATCTAAAATTCTATATTTTTTGTCCTGTAATTCCATAACCTCTTACTCCGCATTATATTTTCTCTCTTCACTATAATACCAACGCTCACATAGTTTTGCATAACCAATTTGATATTTAAATTTTTCTTCTGATGCCTTGTCAATACAACAAATAATATTATATTTAAAAATACTTCCATCTGAAAAGTAATCGTTGTAAGTTACTTTTAAATAACCATCTTTAATTTCAAAATGAAGGCACAAATCATTCATAACTGTGTATAATGACTTTTCTATCTTTTCATTTAATTCTATTTCAGGTTGTGTTTTTACCGACAATCCATCTTCTTCTAAGTCAATTTTCACATTACTAATTTTATTATCAAAAGCAAAATATGTAGCTATATCGCACATTTCATTCTTGTACTTTCCAAATAAAGGTGCTAATTCTTCTGGAACAACTTTATAATTTTTAAATTTGACAGGATTATAATAATTCATCACATCCACCTTTATAACCTTCTTCACTCCGTTTACTGCTCTAGCTGTAATGTAGACTATTCCTGTTTTCCTATTATCATTAGCCGTAACGACACCTTTTTGATCTACAGTCGCAAGACTTTCATCTGAGCTACTCCAAACAAGATTACTGTTATATACTTTCTTCTTTTTTAATCCTTTATTTACTCTTGCTTTTGCATGTAATTTTATACTTTCATACAAACCTACATTGTAATTATCTTCATAATAAAAATCAGGAATTACCACTCTTGCCGGGTTGATTTTTTTAGCGTTTCTTTTAGTTGCTTTCACTCTTATTTTATAGCTTTTTACACCTAAGACTTTCTTTCCCTTAACTTCCGTATAAGGAGCGATTTCGTATGTATACTTTTTTCCTGCCTTAACTTTTTTGTCAGTATAGTTTTTTATTTTATTACTTTTTATTGTAGCTATTTTTTTATTATTTCTGTAAATAACATAACCATTTGACTTTGGTACTTTAGACCATTTCAAAATTATGCCCTTTTCGTTTGACATATTTCCATAAAAATTACTTACCATCGTATCTATATTATTCGATTGTATTGATTTTTCATTTCCATATGTATTATGCATATTTAATATGCTTGTTAATACAAATAAAATTATTAGCTTTTTTATTTTCACTTTTATCATTTTTGAAAAATCCCTATATATTTACTTATTTATTCTCCAAATAAAACTCTGTATTATATTTTCTCTCTTCACTATAATACCAACGCTCACATAGTTTTGCATAACCAATAACATATTGATATTTGTATTCCGGTTTTTTATTTAAACATATATTTATTTTATATGTAAAAGTTGAATTATCTGCAAAAAGTTTATCAAAACTTACTACAAGTGTATTATCTTTCACTTCCACTTCTACGCTGACATTGTACATTAAATCATAAATATCTTTCTTTATGTTTTCAGGCATATTAATATTTGAATCTGACTCTATACCATCACACATTTCATTAAGATTAAATTTTACATCCGCACATTTGTCTGTATATGAAAAATACTCTGCTATTTCTGTTAGTTGTTTATAATATGTAGTCAAAACTGGTCTAATTGCTTCATCTACATAGACTTTTTTAGAAATCTCCGATGGATTCATATAATCCATCACATACACCTTTATAACCTTTTTCACTCCGTTTATTGCTCTGGCTGTAATATAGACTGTTCCTGTTTTCCTATTATCATTAGCCGTAACGACACCTTTTTGATCTACTGTTGCCAAACTTTCATCTGAGCTACTCCAAACAAGTTTACTGTTATATACTTTCTTCTTTTTTAATCCTTTATTTACTCTTGCTTTTGCATGTAATTTTATACTTTCATACAAACCTACATTGTAATTATCTTCATAATAAAAATCAGGAATTACCACTCTTGCAGGATTGATTTTTTTACCGTTTCTTTTAGTTGCTTTTACTCTTATTTTATAGCTTTTTACACCTAAGGCCTTCTTTCCCTTAACTTTCGTATAAGGAGCGATTTGGTATGTATACTTTTTTCCTGCCTTAACTTTTTTGTCAGTATAACTTTTTATTTTATTACTTTTTATTGTAGCTATTTTTTTGTTATTTCTGTAAATAACATAGCCCTTTGACTTTGATACTTTGGACCATTTCAAAATTATGCCCTTTTTGTTTGACATATTTCCATAAAAAGTAATTGTTGAATTTATACTCGGATTTTTTGTTTCATCTGCTTTTACCAAATAACAATTAGTTATAAATGTAACCATTATTAAGATTGCTATTGATATGATGAATTTTAGATTATGTTTTATCTGTTTCATATTGCCCCCTAAACGTTACCTTTTTTCAAAATATTATTTATATGTAATTTAATTCTCTAATCAACATTTAATTATATTATCAATGACTATGTGATTTTTATTTTGAGTCTAGATACATGGAAATACAAAATTATACTTTTTTAATATTTCAACCATGTTCTCATAATCTTTTTTAGAAAATTTGATATTTAAATTGCCGCACCCTTAGTGTTATCTTTTTCAAGATTTTATCACACTTGGTATTTCTTGTCTATAAAGATAAAAGCTGCCATCAGGTCATCACAACCTAACAACAGCTTTTCAACTAAATACTTAATTATTTAGCAACTATATTTATAATTCTTCCCGGAACATAAATTTCCTTAATAATGTTTCCTGTTAACTTGTCGCCTAATGCTTCCTTACCCTGAGCAATAGCGTCATCCTTTGAGATGTCAGCAGGTACACTGATTACAACTTTTGTCTTACCGTTAATCTGAACAGGAACCTGGATTTCATCATCCTTCATAAGTTCTTCGTCAGCTTCAGGCCACTTGTTGTTTTCAAATACGCTACCTGTATTTCCAAGTCTTTCCCATAATTCTTCACCGATATGTGGTGCAAATGGAGCTAATAATGTAACGAAAGTCTGAATTGTTTCTTTGTCAATTCCGCCTTCTTTCTTAGCTAATTCAATAAACTTGTTATTAAATTCCATAAAACCTGAAACTACTGTATTTAAACTAAAGTCTTCAAGACGTCTTGTAATTGTATGAACCATCTGGTGACGAAGTTTTATCATTTCCTTAGTTGGCTCAACATTAGCTTCAATGCTATCTACTGCTAACTTCCAGAATCTTGTGATAAATCTATATACACCATCAATTCCTCTTTCATCCCATTCTGAATCAAGTTCAGGTGGTCCTACGAACATTTCATAAAGTCTTAATGAGTCACATCCGTAATCTCTTACCAAATCATCAGGTGATACAACGTTACCCTTTGATTTACTCATCTTAATACCATTCTTACCTGTGATCATACCCTGGTTAAATAATTTCTTAAATGGTTCGTCAAAATCAACTACTCCGATATCATGTAAGAACTTAGTATAGAATCTTGAATAAAGTAAGTGAAGAACTGCATGTTCAACACCACCAATATACATATCTACAGGAAGATACTTGTCAGCTTTTTCTCTTGAAACAAGTTCTTTGTCATTCTTATTATCAATATATCTTAAGAAATACCATGATGATCCTGCCCACTGTGGCATTGTATTTGTTTCACGCTTTGCAGGTTTTCCACAGCAAGGACAAGTTGTGTTAACCCATTCATCAATTGCTGCAAGTGGTGATTCACCTGTACCTGTTGGTTCATATGATTCTACGTCAGGTAATAATAATGGCAACTGATCTTCAGGAACCGGAACTGCTCCACAGTCAGGACAATGTACGATTGGAATAGGTTCACCCCAATATCTCTGTCTTGAGAATACCCAGTCACGTAATTTATAGTTAACTGTAGCTCTACCGAATCCTTTTTCTTCAATAATGTGAGGAGCTTCTTTTTTAAGAACAGAAGATTCCATACCATTCCACTCACCTGAGTTAATCATAGTACCGACAGCTTCTGTGTAAGCTTCTGTCATATTTTCGATTTCTTTACCATCTTTTGCAATAACCTGAATAATTGGAATGTTAAACTTAGTTGCAAAAGCAAAGTCTCTGTCATCATGTGCAGGAACACACATAATTGCACCTGTACCATAATCAGCAAGTACATAATCTGAAAGCCAGATTGGAACCTTTGCACCGTTTAATGGGTTAATTGCATAACTTCCTGTAAATACACCTGTTTTTTCTTTTCCCTGAAGTCTGTCTACTGATGACTTATTAGCTGCCATCTGAATGTATTCTTCAACGTCTGCTCTTGTTTCATCTGTTGCAAGGGCCTTTGCCATAGCATGTTCAGGAGCAAGTACCATAAATGTTGCACCGTAAAGTGTATCAGGTCTTGTTGTATATACTGTAATCTTCTCGTCTGAGTTTTCTAATTTAAAGTCAACTTCTGCACCATATGATTTTCCAATCCAATCTGCCTGCATTTTTTTAACTTTTTCAGGCCAGTCAAGCTTGTCTAAATCTGCAAGAAGTCTGTCAGCATAAGCTGTGATTTTTAACATCCACTGCTTAAGGTTCTTCTTTGTAACTTCTGCTCCACATCTTTCACAACATCCGTTAACAACTTCTTCATTAGCAAGACCTGTCTTACATGATGGACACCAGTTAATTGGCATTTCTTTCTCGTAAGCAAGTCCTTTCTTAAACATCTGAACAAAAATCCACTGAGTCCATTTATAGAACTTAGGATCTGTTGTGTTAACTTCCATATCCCAGTCATAAAGAGAAGCAATTTCATTAATCTGTCTCTTAATGTTTGCAATATTAGCTGCTGTTGAAATAGCTGGATGTGTCTTCATCTTAATAGCATAATTTTCTGCCGGAAGACCAAAAGCATCCCATCCCATAGGATGAATAATATGATAACCATGAAGCATCTTATATCTGCTCCATACATCACTAATAACATATCCTCTCCAATGTCCTACATGAAGTCCTGATCCTGATGGATAAGGGAACATATCAAGACAATAATATTTTGGTTTTGTAGTGTCTTTATTAATAGGGGTTACATCCCAATTGTGACGCCACTTTTTTTCAATTTCCTTATGATTATAAGGTGTTGCCATAATTTATTTCCTCCTAAAAATATGTATAAAAATTTAATCTTTAGCTATAGTTGTTGTGTTCTCATTAGAAGACTTAGTTGTTTCGGTCTGCTTAACATTCTTCTTTGTTTCGCTTACCTTCTTTGTTGTTTTTTTCTTAGTCTGCTTTTCTTTTGTTTTTTTCTCAGACTCTTTAGGTTTTGAAGTTTTCTTCGGTAATTTAAGCTTTTTCTTTTGAGCCTTGGACGGTTCAAATTTCTTATTACCCTTAGATTCTTTTATTTTTATTTCACACATAACCTGACAGGAGCCAACATTTCCTGCCTTGTCCTGTGCCTTAATTGAAACAGGGAAGTTGCCTTCCTTTAATTCCAATGGATCAACTGTTGTTATTGTGATTGTTACGTCACTTTCATTACAGGATACATACTTTCTAACCATTTCTTTAATAGCCTTAGCGTTAGATTCCTTGTTCATATCCTTTTGGTCTTTGCTTTTTACTTCATAAGTAAACTGAGTCTTAGAACATATAACCTTAGGCTTTGTTGTATCAACTACCTTGTATGATAATGAAGCTGTTATCTTCTTACCTGATTTAAGCTTGTAAGTATATGTCACTTTAGATGTTCCTGTTTTGGAAGAATCAATCTTATTATACTTAAGCTTTCCTGTAATATTCTTTCCTGTTTCATCTAATGCTAACAGGTTACTTAAATAATCTATCTTTTCACCTTTTTCAACATTAACAGGTGTGTATCCTGTTGATATTGTACCATTAGCTTTCTTCAAGTATGGATTGCTTTTATCAGGATCTGTAGGATCCCATCCACAATACTTGTTTGTTTCAGTCTTTTTTCCAACCTGTAGTGGAAGTTGGTCTTTCTTTGAGCCTTTCACTATTTCAAGAACTGTCTTGTACTTACAGTTATTGTAAACCCAAGCTGCATCTGATGCATACAAAATAATTGACTTGTCAACTTTCTTATTCTTACCTACTGAATTATAAGACTTCTTAACTAAAGTATCAGGATATCTGTCGCTATATTCTGCTGACTGAATCCATGCTGAATAAGTATATAAAGTATTGTACCTGTGCCATCCATTGTTTTTAACCCATGAATAGCTCTTTTCAGTTTTGTATTTGCCCTTTTTAACATTCTCTCCCAATGTGCATGGAAAAATCTTATAGGCTGTCTTGTTCTTCTTGTCAGCATCATATCTGTAGACTACCATAACATTCTTTGCCATATTAATCTGCAAATAAAATTCATCTGACTGTTTCTGTACTGTTTTCTCTTCTTCATCTGTGGCGATAGTGTTTCCAACACCGCTAGTCTTATCTGCATCTTTGTTAATCTTGCTTTGCATATACATTAACGCTGCAAATATTATTCCTGCCACAACAAGAATTTCTACTATTGTTATCAGTATATTTTTAAACTTTTTACTTTTTAATAAATCTTTAATATTCAACTTAGTACCCCTGAATCTGTAGGTATTTTGTTATTAAAAGAAAAAGGCTTCTAAAAAAATGCCTACGCATACCACAATATTATACATCATTGTGAGCATTTTTCAAGAAACCTTTTTATTTTATATTATTTTTGTAGGATATTATTCTCCATCAACTGCCTGTGAATCAGTGCCATCGCTTGATGAACTGTCACCTGAATCTGATGAATCGCTACTGCTTCCGTTATTAGATGAATCTGAGCCATCTGAATCTGAGCTTGAACTTCCTGAATCAGAACTTCCACTAGAATCGCTATCTGACTTTTCTGAACTTCCACTGGAACTGTCATCTGAACTTCCTGAATCACTTCCAGTTGAACTATCTGAACCATTATCAGAACCTACATCATCGCTTCCGTTTGAATCTCCACTGTTTGTATCTGACTTGCTATTCTTATTTACACTTTCAGTCTGGCTCTCATTATTATTTCTATTCTGATAATAACGTTTATATACAAACAAACCTCCCACTGCAACTGCTGCAGCCATACAAATAAGAATTAAGAATAATAACAGGTTAGTGAAGAAATGATGCTGCTTTCTCTGACGTCTGCCTCTTCTTCCTCTTCTCTCCCTGCGACCTAAGCTTGGAGTGCTTATGCCTCCTCTTGACTTTTTGCTTCTGCCTCTGGTCTTTTTAGTCTTAGTTTTCTTTGTCTTTTTTGTTTTGTTTTTATTATTGTCAGACTGCTTCTTAGCATTGTCTTCTGACTTAGGTTTGTTCTGACTTTGCTTTTTGGCATTGTTGTCTGCATTAATCTGCTGTGTACTTTCCAAATCTTTCTTAGGTTGTTCATTAACAAATTTTTCAGGATGAACCATTTTCTCATATGTGGTTTTTAATCCCTGCCAATCCGGTTCGCTGTAAAATGCAGGTGGCTGGCATGAAACCTTTGCCTGTTCATTCATCATACATACAACAGTTTTGTCGTCTGTAATCTGGTCTAATGCCCAAATTGGATAGCTATACTTAGCCATTCCGTCGCACAATCTTTTTGTAAGATTTTCGTCAAAAAACTTACTATATCCATTCTTCAGGCAATTAGAAAAAACATTTCTGTCCATATCTCCGTCTAAGAAACTTTCAAGAATGTTCTTAGGATTGTTAAATGACTTATTATTCATAACGCAGTCAGGATTCATAAGAAATTCTGCTGCTGAATTGTAAACTTTCTTCTGACCTGTTGCTTTTGCAACACTGTCTGTGGCATTTAACAAAAATGGTGAAATAAGTTCATTAAGAATACCATCTGTAACAAGCATAACTGAAGCAATGTTGTTATCTAACTTTCCAAAGCTCCAACTGCCTTCTCCTGCTCTCAACGGCTTAACATACTGCTTGTTCTCACCCTGTTGCTGTTCAGTTATGATATCCATAGTTCCGTCATTCTTTTTTACAACTATGCCACCATCCCCGGCGTGTCCATAAGCAATGCTTTGTCCATCATAAATCGCTCCGCTAAGAGTTGTATCGAAATCTTCAATCTGTGCATTGTTCTCTATTGCATACTGGTTAATGCTATTTAATGCATAAGAAAAAGAATCCTTTAATACCTGCAATTGTTGGTCTAAATTCATACCGGAATTAATATTTTTACTACAATATTCTCCTGCTTTTTCTACTGCAATCTTTGCTCCTATATCAGAAGATTTTGCACTTCCTACACCGTCAGCTACTAAACCTACTGAGCATCCATTATTAAGTTGTATTACTTTATTAGCGTCCTGACAGGCCATATTTCTGGTACTGTGGGACTTTCCTTTTATTGAAAATCCATAATTAATCATACATTTCTCCATTTCCCATTTGGCACAGATTATATATGATTGTTCTTTAAGTCAAAATAATCTGCGCTACTTATTTAGCCTTTTTAAATTTACTGACTATAATACATATAATAACAGTAACTGCCATATCAGGCAATGTATTTCCAACAATTATATCAACTGTCATAAGATATCTGTATAGAATAAATCCAATAACCCAGATTATAATATTTGTAATTTCAACGTTTTTATATTCGCTATTGTTTTTGATAATGAAGAAGTCTGCAATTTGAATTGCAATCATAGGTGCAAATACTGAACCTATTAAATAAAGAAAATCAGTAATATCGTCCATTGGGTAAATAATTGCTGCTATTGTACCAACGATTGTTACTGCAATTGCCATATACTTTCCGTTAATTTTGCTAAAGATTGTTTCACTTGAAACACCTGCTGAATATGCATCCAAATATGTTGTTGTAACTGTTGAAAAAACAATTATAAGAAGTCCTGCTATTCCAAGACCTGCCTTTAACATTATCTGGTCGATTCCTGCATTCTGTGCAAAAATAGCTGCACCCATTCCAATAATGTACATCCAACAGCTTACGATGCCGTAAACAATTGCACTTGCTGCTGTTGCCTTAATTGGCTTTTCTGCTTCTCTTGTGTAATCACTGATTAATGGAAGCCAGGAAAGTGGCATTGCTACTGCAAGTTCTACTGCCGCACCAAACGTTAATCCATCATCAGGAATACTTGTTGCCACACCGTTGTCAAAGAAAACAACTTTACACAAAATAATTGTTAGAATAAATAAAGCTGTCATTGCAACAACATTTACTTTTTCGATGTTTTTTATTCCAATAAAAATCCAAACAATAATAAGTACTCCAATTACTAAGCACCATACCCAGTTTCCCGTATTAAAAATACCGTTAGCAGAAATTGCCCCGTCATAAATCATAATGGCGGTCCAACCTGCAAGCTGAATAACATTTAATACTGAAAACAGAATACTTCCTTTCTGACCGAAACTTATCTTTACTGTTTCCATTGCACTTTTCTTTGTCTTTGCACCGATTACTCCTGCAAGGAATAAAAGTGAGCAGCCAATTAAGTGTCCGATAATAATCGCAAGAATGCCTTTTTCCATTCCAAGTGAAGCAAGATATGTACCTGTTACAATTTCTGCAATTGATACACCTGCTCCAAACCAAATTAAACTATTACTAAATACTGATGTTCCTTTTTTATCCATTTTATGTACCTCTTTCCTTTTTTAGTCGCACTTAATTGCAAATGCATGATTCATAGGACCACTGCCTTTTCCTAAATCAAGCATTGCTGATAATGCTCCTGAAATATATTCTTTTGCTTTTTCTACTGATGTGTCCAAATCTCTGCCTTTTGCAAGATTTGAAGCTATGGCACTGGAAAGTGTACATCCTGTTCCATGTGTATTAGGATTGTTAATTCTCTTACCATAGAACCACTTGTATTCACCGTTTCTGTAAAGAAGGTCGTTGGCATCATTTATGCTGTGACCGCCCTTGCATAATACGGCGCAGTCATATTTTTCGCTAATAACTGCTGCTGCCTTTATCATTTCCTCTTCGTTGTGTATTTCCATTTCGGATAACACTTCTGCTTCCGGAATATTCGGTGTTATTACTGTTGCCAAAGGAATTAAGTATTCCTTTAAAGTGCTTATGGCATCATCGCTTATTAATTTTGCTCCGCTTGTTGCAACCATAACGGGATCAAGAACTATGTTCTTTCCATTGTATTCTTTTAGGCTTTTAGCTATTGTTTTGATTAAGTCACTTGATGATACCATTCCTATTTTTACGGCATCCGGTGTTATGTCTTCAAATATAGCTTTTAGCTGTGCCTGTAAAAATTCAGGGCTTACTTCATAGATGTCTGATACGCCGGTTGTATTTTGAGCAGTTAAGGCTGTAATAGCACTCATGGCATAAACTCCATTAGCTGTCATTGTCTTTATGTCTGCTTGTATTCCGGCGCCTCCACAAGAATCACTTCCTGCAATTGTTAATGCTGTGTTCATTCTTTTCTCCTTTTCCGGCAAAACTTTACTGATAGTTTTCCTCACCGGCGAAAGAAAATTTTGTCACAAACACGTTGATTTTGTTATTTTGCTCCGCCGTCTATTGTAAAGCGAAAACCTAAACTCGCCTACGGCTCAAACAGTAGGTTTCTCGCTTTACACTATGCTCGCAAAATTGCCAAAATCTGCCTATTGTTTGTTTTCAAAGTTTTCTTCCGCCGGTGATAATAGTACTTTCACTATATAATGTTTTGCCTGTAAGTTTTTTAGTTTTTGTGGTTCACAAGTTGTTCCTTTTAGGTTGGCTTGTGTTTTGTATAGCGATATAAGGTGGTGCCCCCAATTTATCGCTTTGTCAGGGTTTATTATTTTTTGTTTGAATAATAGGAAACCCTGTTGTTTGTTTTTGGTTAAATAGTTTTTCCTTTTTGTTTTTTGTTTAGGTTGTTTCTACTTGTTATTTTGTATTTGGTTAAGTAGGGTTTTGTGTTCTGTCCAATTTTTTATGTAGATGTTTGTTAGGTTTCTTATTTTTTCCTGGTCTTTTTCGCTTGCAGGATCGTAGATTCCTATTGTTTTTATGCCTAGTTGTTTGGCTGTTTCTATTGAGTATGCTCCATCTTCAAATAGCCATGTTTGCTTTGGTGTTGTTTCCATTTCTTCCATTGCTTTTATGAAGATGTCCGGTTTGTCTTTTCCATGTCCAACCTCTGTCGTGGTAAATATTTTTTTGAAATATTTATCTATGTGCAGTCTTTTGAAAGCTGCTTCTATCATTGGTCTGTCTGTTGACGTTGCTATTGTCATTGGGATTTTGTTCTCGTAGGCTTGTTCTATAAAGTCTATAACTTTTGGTTTTGGCATTGCTTCTTTTTCGTAGAATTTGTATACACGGTTGTTTATTCCGGTGCATATTTCTTCTGTTGTAAGGTTTAGATTGTACTTTTTTTGTATGTATTCTGCACCTTCATTCATTGTCATTTCGAATAGAATTTCTCCAAGATTTGGTTCCGCCTTTATTCCCATATCTTTTAGATATAGTTCTCCTACGTTCATCCATATTCCCATTGAGTCTAGTATTGTTCCATCTACATCAAATATAAATCCTGTTGACATTTGTTCTCCTACTTTACAGCTTTTATTGTGTTGACTTTTAGTTCTTTTGTTGCAGTTTCTATGTCTTTGCTTGCAAATATGGCACTTATTACTGCGATTCCGCAAATACCGCTTCCTGCAAGTTCTTTTACGTTGTCCTTTGTTATTCCGCCAATTGCGATTACTGGTATGCTTACCGCTTCACATATGGCTTTTAATGTTTCAAAAGGTACATCTTCTGCATCATCTTTTGAGCCTGTTGGAAATACTGCTCCAACTCCTAAGTAGTCAGCTCCGTGTTTTTCAGCTAAAATTGCCTGTTCAACTGTCTGGGCTGAAACGCCAATAATTTTGTCAGGACCAAGTTTCTTTCTAACGTCTCCTGCTTCCATGTCGCTTTGTCCAACGTGTACTCCGTCTGCATCCATTTTTATGGCAATGTCTACATTATCATTTATTACAAATGGAACGTTGTACTTTTTGCATAACTCTTTTATTTCAATGGCTTCCTTTAAAAAACTTTCTTCATCAAGTTTTTTCTCTCTAAGTTGTACAAAAGTTACTCCACCCTTTAATGATTTTTCAACCTGTTCATAAAGTGTTTCGTTTCCAAGCCAGGCTCTGTCTGTTACTGCATATAGTAATAACTCATCTGTTGTAGTATTACTTGATTTCATATTTTGCTCCTTTTTCCAATGTGTCTCCATCCATGTTGTAGATAGCATCAATAATTCTGTTTCTGTATGTTGAGTTACCATCACCATCCTGCATTCTGTCATAAGCAATCTCTCCTGCAAGTCCCATTAAGCAAACTGCAGCTGCGGCTGCTTCTAACTTGTTGTCAGAGTTAGCTACTAAATATGCTGTCATAAGTCCTGAAAGCTGACAACCTGTTCCTGTAATGGAACTCATCTGTGGCTTGCCATTTCTTATTACATAACATTTTTCGCTATTACATACTAAGTCAATTGCACCTGTTACGGCAATAATGCTTCCTGTTGCTTTTGAAAAAGCTTTTAATTTAGAAATAGTTTCTTCAAGATTTTCATCTGTAACTTTATCGGCTACGTCAGCGTCAACACCTTTAGTACTTCCACTTCCAAGCATTAAAGTCTTAACTTCTGAAATATTTCCTCTAACAACATCAAACTTTACTTTTTCCATAAGTTCGTTAGCTGTGTTAGTTCTTAAGGCACTTGCTCCTGCTCCAACAGGGTCAAGTAAAACAACATGACCTAATTCGTTTGCTTTCTTTCCTGCTGCAAACATTGAAGGTATAGTATTCTTATTTAATGTTCCAATATTAATATTAAGACCGCCACATATAGATGTAATATCCACTACATCATCAATGTCATCTGACATAATAGGGCTTCCTCCACAGGCAAGCAAAACATTTGCAACATCATTTACTGTTACATAATTTGTAATATTGTGTACTAATGGCACATTCTTTCTAACATTTTCTAAACATTCTTTAAACATCTTTGTCCTCCTGAATTTAATTTTTCACAAAAGAAAAAGGACAAACCTATTTGGTCTGTCCGCAATGAATCTTAAAATTGATTTCTTCCTACGTTGGCATTATCCAAATCAGGTTCATGGGTCGAAGTTGATTACTTCCTCTCAGCCTGCCCACAAGCTCCCCTGTTATAATTATTAAATTTTCCTTTTTCTCTGTGTCCATAAGCACTTTACAGAGTATATTTTACAACCTATTAGCTAATAATTCAACAAATTATTTCATTTTATTTATAAACTCTATGTGAGTGAAAAAACAATGTTTTTGTTTTCGCCATACCTTTCTATGTCAAATGTTCTGTGGGTGGAATCGTCTTCCACTGAAGTGTGCCAATTTATGGCTGTCCTCTACTTTCTTTGACACTATTTCTTAAAAAAAGTTTAAATTTAAACATAACATAAGATTAAGTTAAATATAAGCTATTAATATTTCAACTCACAAAATTGTAAACCATTTTTTTGAGAAATCGCTTTAATTCTTTTGATTCAGAATAGAACTCACAAATTCTCTCATGTGCAATACTTCTCATGTACAATTCCCCATCAATATAAAAGCTTAAATCTTCTGGAAATATTTTCCAAATATTTTTGCACTCTTCTCCTATACTGTTCATAATCTTTTTTGCTTTCTTCGTCTTCTTCTACATATCCAATTTCATACTCTGGATAAATATCAGCATTAGATTCTGTAACTACAACTTTTCCAAAATGAGGTAAGCAAAATGAAAACGAGTCGCACTTTGACTCTAACCAATTCATAAGTTCGTCATATGCATTATCCTGTATTTCACTTGTTATACAAACATGCTTATGATATTTATTCATATACCTTTTCACCAAATTTCTCCTCAAAAATTCTTCCCACCTCTGCATCGTAATATCTGCTCTGCAGATAATAAAGATTTGTATCACTTTCAGTATCAGCGCCATTTCCGTAATAGTGTTTCTTATTTTACGAATCCAAATCCGATACTCCAGTTTCTCCAACTGAAACACCAACTTTTTTTATATAAACTTTATCACCATTCTTCTTAAAAAATATTTTAAAATATTCTCTCTCAGAAACCCGATTGCCATTTTCTAGCATTCCCTTGTAACTAACATCCATCCAAATATAATTTTCTCTCCAATTCTCTTTATATGTACTGCATTCTATTTGCGTTATTTTTATTCCTCCCTCTTCCATCCAATTCATCTGAATACAATCATTAATTTTCTTTCCATATTTCTCATTAATATATGATTTTTCAATATCTCCAATAACACAACTTTTAACTATATTTTGAATTTGCGTTGTAGTTCTTTTTCTAGAATTATAAGTTTTTATGTTTAATGATACGCATGTTAATATAATTAAAAATATTACTATTAAAATAATCCTATAGCCTTTTTTCCTAAACATAAAAATCTCCTCCATTTATTTTAAAGCATACTTTTAAGGTAACTTCGAACTTGCTACCAACATTTAACGAACTATTATTCTTAATGATTTCATTTTCTAGAAATTCCACTTCTATGTTCTGTGCAATGCATAACTTCAAACTTTTCTCTGAAATATTCTATAAACTCTTTTGCTTCATTATTAGAATTGCCAATATGTTGCCTCCTTATTATACCAAGAATACTTATTAAAACCTAATTTAACTGCAATTCCATAGTCTGTTAATTTGTTTATATTCTATAGAACTTAATGCTTTCTTCGTTAAAAAAGTCAATATCCCTCTTTGTTTCATTATATACAAATGCTTTTTTCTCATGGCTAATATATGAAAACCATTTCTTTTTTTTTCGATAAAAGCATAGCTCTTCCGGAAATACCTCTCCATTCCAATTATCAATATTGTCAGCTTCAAAAAATATAGGTTTTAACTCTTTAGAACATCTCATTATTATATAATCACTGTTTTCATATTCCGTATTAGTATCCGGATGATATCCAATATTTCTTTTTTCTACAATTAACTCCGAAACTATGTAATACAATTCTTGCAATATATATTGTGAAATATCATTTTCATCTTTTGTAAAAACCATACTTAATGAATCACTTGTGTCTATGGCATAATTAATAAATGACTTGTATTTTTTTTTATTAATAAATATCTCTAGTATTTGAAATCACTCCTATTCTTCATTTCAATTTACTTTTTATCAACAGAAATAATTGATATTTTTTGAAACGGAAATCTTATACCGTTTCAAAAGTCACACTTCTTGTCAGCCTTTTTTCCATGAAGTGTAACAGTGTTTATCTTTTTTCAACTTTCATAAAGAAAAGCTTCCTAATAGTAATGTTATTTAGGAAGCTTTTCTATTTTTGCTATTTATTCTTACTATATGTAAAATCTATGTCTTTTAAACAAATAAACAACCAATGCATACATACTATTAATCCTATCCCACCAACAAATGTCAATACACCTCCTAGCGCTGCCTTGCTTTGAGCAAGATTTATCATAGCAGCACTTATTTCTTCTAAACTTGCTTCTTCTGTTTTAATACTTTTCAATGCTTTAGACATAGTTACTCCACTTGCGGAAGAAATAGTGTATAATCCTCTTACAAATATATTTAACCATATAAACGCAAATATTGCATCCACAATTAATGTTATTTTTGTTTTCATTTCTACCTCCTAGTATTTTTTATTTGAATATTCAAACTCGGCTTGCGCCGAGTTAAGCTTAAACATATTTATTTAGGTTTCGTATTCTTTTATCTGTTAATTTACCTATATTATATAATTTATATTATCCTTCTGATTTCGTGTTGCCATAGTGTTGCCACGAAGATATTATAACATAAGTTAGCTTTTTAGACATTATTTTCATTATACTTATGAGAATAAGCACTAAAACAATATTACTACTATTATAACCAATATGATATTACCGCCTATTTTTTCTAAATTACTCAATAACAAAAATATCTTCTAACTATTATTGCGTGGGAAAAAAATATAATTATATCGATTTATAAACAATAAATTCTCTTTTTTCTCCATCTGAATTTCAAAAATATCATTATCGTAAGTAATTCTAACTTTCCCAGTCTCTTGGTCATAATATGCATTGTAATGATTGCTCCTTAGCTCTTTAATTACTTCTGTTTCTGACTTGAAACTACTAAACCTATAGAATTTATGTCCATAATATTCTTTATGATTTTTCAGTTTTATTGATACTTCCTTATTATTTTCATTAATTTTTATATATTCTTCATTATTTGAAAACTTTATAAAAATAACACTCATAAAACCTATAAGTATAATTGCTATTGTTGAAATTAATACTATTCTTTTTTTATTTTTTATGCCTTTTGCAACTATAAGATAAATCAATGATAACAATATAATAATAACTAGGCACATATATATATACATAATGTTATAACCTCCATTCTACTTTTTATTAAAAATCTTATTTTTTCATAATAGTTGTGTTAAATGAACCTAATTGACTTCTTGCAAATGCATTATAATCTATATAGTGCCTTGTCGATGACCAACCATCGTAAACTTCTATCATTCAATAATTTTCATTGAAAATTTATTAAATAACCAGTTAGTTTTATTGAGTATCATGTCTCCAACTCATAATCTCATCCTGTGTAAAAGGTGAATCAGGGTTTTCACTATATCTAGAAATTACCCATTCTTTCATTTTTAAATCCTTTGGATTTGAATTCAAATATTGTCGAATAAAAAAACCAATTACTGAATATATATCAAAGAAAAAGGTATCAGTATACTCTAAAAAATCGCATATTAAGATTACATTTCGAAAAGTATTTTCATTTGATATCAAATATATCAAATAAATAAACTTATTTAAACTTGAAATCATAGCAAAATCTTTTTCGAAATTATCAATCGTATACTCATATTTATTCATTGCTAGATACTCATAAACATATTTATAATTTTTTTTCTTAAACTGTTTTATAATTTTTTTCAAAATTTATCACCTTTTATGAAGTGATTTTTATAAAATGTGAACTGCAAAAATCACTACAAACTTTCCTTTCATAAAATATTAACATTTATACAAAGATAATTCGTTTTATTTTATCCATTAACTATTTATTTGCTACATAATATTCCTATATAAATTATACTATTCATTGATAACCACCTACTGTATGTAATAGTCCTTATTACTTTCTAAAAATAATATTCAATTGTAAAAATAATTGTTTTTGTTTACTTTTATAATCAGTGCCTTATTCTACTATTTTTAAGGTAAAATACAACAACTTTATTACATAGCTTCAAACTTTTCTCTGAAATATTCTATAAATTCTTTTGCTTCATTATTGGGATTCGCCAATATTGTTGCCTCCTCACTATATCAAGAATATTCCAAGTCATGAATTATAACGGGTATTTTCCCAATTTTTTTATTTACAATTCCCTGAAGTTGCAAATCTCTTGCAGTCTCAGCAATCATATTTAATACTTCGTAATAACCATTTGGACCTTTTCCTATGTAATTCATATTTTCATTCATAAAAATACTTTTTGTAACACATAATTAAATCGCATCAATTTACTTTTTGTTATTGATAGCCTTTTATTTCACAATTAATGTATTTCCACGGATCACAAATTTCATTAATTCCACCATTTTCTTTATTTTCAATTTGAATTGTTCTATTTTCTTCTGCAATTTTAATCAATTTTCTTGCTTCCCCCCGTTCCACTAATTTCGAAAGTAAAATGTAATTGTTGACCATACTTGAATTATCAATTGATTTTCTAAGCAATTTTATGCACTGATTTTTCCAACCCTCATTTGCTCTCATATATATATCATAAGCATTTAGATAATTTTCTAAATCTTCTTCAATTCTAAACTCAAATTGTCCTTTTCTTTCCTTTAGTCTCCTCAAGAATCTATTTGGTTCAAAAGGCAACCATGTTGATGATAAATAACTTCCAATTACATATGCCAAATAATTGTCTTCACTTATTACACAATCATATAATATTCTAATTGATTGATAGTAATCAGAAATTGGTGTTGCAATCATAAGAAGAGCTAACTGTACAATATAATCAATTTTTCCACTTTTTCTATATTGAACAATCAAATCTTTTTGAATATTATAGTAACTATTATTTTCATTATTCTTTATTAAATCGTACTTGTTTAAATCAATCAATTATATTCCCCTTATTTTAATAACTTTCCAATAACGCGGCTCGACCACCCTACAAACATATCCATGCTTCGAATCTTTCCATCACTCAAGTAAAAACGAATTGTTACTTTAATTCCATTTATAGTCGTTCTAACTTCATTTGAACCGTTAACTGCCTGTACCATCTTACCTTGTATTATATTAATCCCCTTGTCAAATATATTCCGCTTTGAATATCCAAGTTTCATTATTCCATCTCGTATGTGAGCTTTAGAGAAAATATGTGTAGCATATCTATCGAATAATTCCGTGAACTCACTTGTAGTTTTATTTATACCAAGTAACCACAAAACAAATCGAGGCATTCTTTTCATTATATTTGGATGTGTATATATGAAATTTGTCACTGCCTTTAATAATGCTGTTCCTGCGAACCAGCCTATAACTGCTCCACCGACAGCTATGCCTGCCCTTATTGCCCAATACTTTATGCCTTTTTTATATCCAAAATATCTAGCAACATAATCCCCTAAAACCCATCCTGCAACAGCACCTATGGTTGCCATTGCCCATTGACATGATTTAACTCAAAGGGAACCTCATATCCTTCATAACAGAAACTCTTTTCTGTATCTGTGATGACATTTCCCCATGCATCATAAGTATAAGAAGCGATTTCTGCTCCTCTGGCATCAAGCAGGCCTGTCACATCTCCCTGCAGGTTCTTTTCATAATAGATTCTTGTGGTTTTTAATGTTTCGTTTATCTCACTTAACTGACTGTATTCAAAGCCGATAACATTATTGCCTGAATCATACATGTACCAGATGTCATACTTCTTTCCGGTCTTTTTGTATGTAACGGTTTCCCTTATGAGTTTTGTCTCATCTTTTTACGTTATTACTTAAAACTTATTGTCAATTAAGCAACATAACTATATTCTCTTTTATAAATAGTATATAAATAATCACTGCTAAAAGATAAACTATTCTCTTTATAATTACATTTCTAAATTTAAAATTAATGTGTTCACTATAATCCATAAATAATATAAAAGACACAATAATAGCTAATACATCAGTTGGTTTTATTGGAAACAGCCAAAAATCATAACATATCTCATATATTCCTAATATTATACATGCACTATTAACAATTATAATTATTATGTTATTTGTAATATTTATAAAATCTGCATCTATTGCTATTGTTATTGCAAATAAAATTACAAATATCACAAACATAATAAATTCAAACATTCTAACTTAACCCTTTCTTTATATATAATACGCCCCTAGGCAAATTAACAAATAACTTTTTAAATTGCCATGCAACTCCTATCAAAGTACCCACTGTAATAATAACCATCCACCATTGTTGCAATGTACTGCACGATATTATTGCATATGATAAACGTACTATTGTTTTAGCTACAAACGATGTAGCTCCTGCCGCCATTAACCCATATCTTCCATAGTCATAAGAATATGTCTTCGTGCCTATCTTGTTGCATAATTAAGATACATCTACCCTTTATTTACTATCATATCACAATGTGTGTTATATAATCTATTCAAAAACAAAAATTGTTCAATTCCTATTTTTCAAACATAAAAGCGAGGATGAAAATCATCCTCGCTTTTATAATATCATTATTATACTTGTAAGCCACCAGGTGCTATTCAAACTCGGCTTGTACCGAACTTGGCTTAAACATATTGGTTCAGGTTTTGTGTGTTTTTATCTGTTGATTTACCTATATTATATTATTTGTATTATCCTTCTGATCTCGTGTTGCCATAGTGTTGCCACTGAAGTATTATAACATAAGTTAGCTTTTTAGTCATTAGTTTCATTATACTATAAGAATAAGCACTAAAACAATATTACTACTATTATAACCAATATGATATCACCGCCTAGATTTTCCAAATTGCTCAATAACAAAAATATGTTCTAACTTTTATTACGTTGAAAAAAATATAATTATATCGATTTATAAACAATTGCAAGCCTTAACATCTCACAACTTTCAAAAATCCTCCCTTAACCATCAATATTTCTTTCTATTAAAATACTTTCTTCATCTATCACTTTCACGCATAAATACATTTTCTCATCAAGACTCTCATTTTCTGTCTTATAAATATATAATTCCATGCTTCCTTCACTAAATTGCCCTATATATTTAAAAAAAATATCTACATCCACTATATTATTCGTGGAAAAAAGTAACGTATGTAAATTCATTCTTTTTTTAGGAACAATAATTTTTTTAACATTCGTTACAAGATTTTCTTTCATTTCTTCCAAATCAACAACCAATCCTTCTACTTTTCCTTTAATAATGCAGTATTTACTTTTTTCTATTTCGCTTTTAATTTTTTTACATTCATTTTTTGATATAATTTCTCCCATTCTATTCCTCTTGTATGGTTTTTCATAAATAAAACACCATCTTTCCTTTCTTTTTAGTTTGTATCGTGTTTCAATACATTCAGATACTGTTACATTTGATTTCTTCTTGTTGTTTTACTACTAGAGTGTATTTCCTTTCTCTTATCTGAATTGTTTTTCTACCAGATATTACTGAAAGTATTTCTTTCAAGTACTTATTTCAACCAAGTCTACAATAATAATATGTATATCACAGTATCAGACTTTTGTAAAAGAAGATACGACCTTATGATTTAGGTAAATATTAATATTACTAAACTAATTATTTCATTTCAGCCATATCTTCTAATAACAAATACTTTTGACCCCACTCCAATTTACCAATGATGCCAATTAACAAAAAAATGCTTTATGGAGTTTTATTAAAGTTATCCTTTTTACTACCGAGACTGAAAAAGAATGTTTTGCTGATTTATACTTAACTTTTCATAGTTGTTCTCCCAGAATAATTATAAAAATGTAATAATTACTCACAATTCAAATATTTTTATTTTCTTGCCGAAAATGGTATTCTGGCAACAGCTTTCCAGCTTTTGGCAATTTTTACTTCTATTTGAATATGATAAAAATTATGCTTCCCTATATGTGGTCTATGTATCATTATTTTTATAGCATTAAAAAGGACCACTCCTATTATATTTCCACTTTTATTAGGTCCAAATACTTTTGTATTCCTTTCAACATTTTTAAACCATTTTACCAATTCTGGTGCTGCCTTTGCTAAAAATTTTGGTCCTAATATTCCTGCTAAAGTTGCTCCTGCTGCTGATAGTGCTGCAACCATTATAGCCAAATTTTTACCTGATAATCCAAATATTTTTCCTATTAAGTAAGTAACTCCTCCAAAAAATGCTGCTCCTGCAATAGCACATACACAATTTAACAACCAATAGCCTGTAGAATCTATGTTTTTTATAGGGTTACTATTACAATATATATATAAATTATCTTTATATATGCTTGAGGTTTCTAATCCAATTATGGATACATCATCTGCGTTTACAAATCTTCCCACCTCTGCATCGTAATATCTGCTCTGCAGATAATAAAGATTTGTATCGCTTTCAGTATCAGTGCAACTTCCGTCATAGTAGTATCCTCTGTACAACACATGATTTAACTCAAAGGGAACCTCGTAACCTTCATAGCAGAAACTCTTTTCTGTATCTGTGATGACATTTCCCCATGCATCATAAGTATAAGAAGCGATTTCTGCTCCTCTGGCATCAAGCAGGCCTGTCACATCTCCCTGCAGGTTCTTTTCATAATAGATTCTTGTGGTTTTTAATGTTTCGTTTATCTCACTTAACTGACTGTATTCAAAGCCGATAACATTATTGCCTGAATCATACATGTACCAGATGTCATACTTCTTTCCGGTCTTTTTGTATGTAACGGTTTCCCTTATAAGCTTTGTCTCATCCCATTCATATGTGGTTGTTGTTTTTTCTGTATCCTTATAAGTTCTAAGTCCGTCCTCATTGTACTTATATGTTACCCTTTTTCCATTGGCAAGAGTTGCTTCCTGCAACTGTCTTCCCCTGTACCAGTTAAATGACATTCCGTTATAGTATTCCTTCGGATTGCCACTGCTGTCATATGTGATTTCCTTTCCACAGTACTTTGTTAACTGATCAGGCCAGTCACCGTTTCCATATGAATATTTTCTTAATCCATCATCCTGTTCAACCAACCTGCCGTTGTCATTTATCACATATGTGTGCTTTGCCTCAACGTTTCCCGTTGTGCTGTATCCGTACTCATATGCCCTTGAAACATCATAGTCATATTCCCATGTAAGTCTTCCGTGTGCATCATATTCATATGCATTTGTAAGCTTACCATCAGTTTTTATTTTGGTAATGTTTCCTGCACTGTCATATGTGTAATCAATGTTCTTTTTTTCGCCATACTTTTCTATATCAAATGTTCTGTGGGTGGAATCATCTTCCACTGAATTGTACTTTAATATGTTCTTTTTATATTTATCTGAATATAAATCTGTTACACATGACTTTCCGTCATCTGACATTGTCTCGCTTAATACATCACCATTGTATAAGGTTGTCCTGTTCTTTATTTTGTCACTGTCTGAACTGTCGGTTTCAATTTTTGAAACCAATGTTTCCTTTTTGTCATCAAGTGCCTTATATTCATATTTTGTGGTCCGTGTGCTTTTCTTATTTTCTTCATCTTCATTCTGTACAACTTCCTTTATGAATCCGTCACTTCTTGTCACTCTTGTTGTATTGTCATTATATTCATAATTGTACGCCAACTGTGCACTTTCCGTGTTATCGGTAAGATTAAGCATCTGTCCTGAGCTGTTTACTGTCGTTACATATGAAGGTGTCTTTTCATCATTATAGAAAACTTCCGTCTTTTCCGCAACCGCGGCATCATCTTCTGAATCAGCCTTGTATTCCGTGGTTACCGTCCTTACCTTCTGTCTGTCATCTCCCGTGCCGTAATAAGTTATCTGTTCATCAGTATTTTCAACAGAATCCCCTGTACTTTCTCCTGATTCATTGCCGGAATCATTCTGGGTGTGACTGTACTCGTATGAGACAAGTGTCCTTTCACCTACCTGAAGGTTTGTGATTTTGCTGTCGGAATTATATTCCATTGTGTATTTTGTCTGCTGATCACAGATAAATTCCACATTTCCATTTTCATCGTATGTATATGTTATGCAGATGGTCTGTGTGTCATTATCGTCATATTGTTCAACTATTGCCGTATTGTTTCCCTTTGCATCATAGAAATATTTCAGCCTTTTGTTTATTTTTGCATCACCATAATCACTGTAAATGCTCTTTATGTCTCCCCTGTAAATGTTTGCAATGTATGTAACCGTTACACCATTTTCATTTTCAGAGTATTCCCTGTCATAAAGCCCCTTGTGAACCTTTGCTGCTGATGCAACTGACCTGTCCGTTCCCTTTAAGCGTGGGTTATCTGTTTTTCTTGGATTGTTGTCTCCAACATCATCCTTGTCTCTTAGTCCGTCAAAGTCTGAATCATACAGCCACGGATCTGTTCCTTTCTGATATTCCTTCAGGTCAGTCCAGCCGTCATTGTCGCTGTCTGCATTTTCTTCATTTGCCACTGCCGGGTCTGTTCCAAGTGTAAATACCTCATATCCGTCAGGCAGTCCGTCTCCATCAGTATCCTGCTCATACTTTGGATTGTCTTCCGTGCTGTCTACTGTTTCAGTGTTCCACATGGTCTTAAAGTCCCATATCTCATATCCGTCCTCAAGACCGTCTCCGTCTGTATCCTTTGAAGTTATTTCAAAGGAATTTCCCCCGTCATCTGAATCTCCATTTTCTGTCTTTTCCAACGTTACAATGTTTGAAACCTTTACAGTACCGTCTGAATATAATACCGCTGCTCTAATGTCTATGCATTCATCCACGTTGGATGCATTTATTTCAGCATCTTCTGAAATGTCTGTTCCCTTATACTTTGCGCTAAATTTTAATGCATTGTCTTTTCTTGTAAATATCTTGTATCCTGTTACCGCTACCCCTTCCTTAAGTTTATTATCATCTTCTATGGAAGTAATAATGCTGTTACTCTGTTTATCATATTCAGCATTTATGTTTATGGAAGCATCATATGGTTCAAAATCTCTGTATGTTAAATAGATTGACATATGTCTTGATTCACTGTTCTTTCCATTTTCGTCCTGTATGTAATGTGCTTCCGGACCATAAAACAATGCTGCTCCGCCTTTTTTTGCCGTAAACACCAGTCCGTTGTTTTCTATCTGTTCATCGGTTATATCCTGCACCCATTTTGTTATGTCAAGACAATGTCTTGTGCCCTCAACTCCCGTAAACTTTTCTTCAAGAAGTACTTCTTCAGAAGCCCCCGGTTTATTGTTCCACGTGATTGTATCAGGATTCCATGAGTCCTTTGCCGTACGAAGCTCCAGTGTTCCCACCTGATACGGTGCACGGTAACTGCTTTCATACAGATTTAATGATGCAGATTCAATGTATTTTCCCCTTATGTTCAGTCCACTGCCCACCAACGCACTTCCTGTTAACAGATTTGAAGTATCCAAATATACATGTTCCTCTGAATTGTATGGATAACTTGATATCATGTTGTTCATGGCCCCCAGATAATGATTATGCATGTTCACATTTTGCTGAAAATCAACAGACCAAACTGATGCAGTAGTTAGGTAGTCAAACATCCATACCATTGTAGGATCAATTGTAACCGGATACTTTGTGGCTTCGTTTTCAAAATAATCATTACTTACAATTACTTTTAACACTTCATTTTCGCCATCTTTTTCTAGTTTATATTCTACACTTTTGTAATCTTCTTTTCCGTCTGCATCGACTAAGAATGGGGCTTCTATTGTTCCTATGATTTTATTTGTATTTTTGTCATACACCAACAGACCTTTATCATTTTCCTGTTTTTTCAAATAGAGATTCTTTGTTTCAATTTTGTATTCAAATATATTTGTTTCAGGCTTTTCATTTAATACAATATTCTCTTTCACGCCACAGTTGTTTACGGAATATTGATATTCCATGTTTTTTGATTCCGATATATATTTTAATTCATTTGATTCCTCATTTTTTATGCATTCAAACTCATTATTTTCATTTGATTGAGATGTATTTTTATCATCTTTGTTTATGTCATCATTTTCTTCTTCGATAACAGGTATCATCTTTAAAATGTACTTCCCATGGCTTAACATTATACCGTCTTCAATGTCATCTGAAAAATATGCCTTGTTATCACTGGATTTGTTTACATATTTGTATGAAGATTTGTCACCCGACCCGTAGGTACTTATAGACTTTTTCACGTTTTTTCCAATGTCAACAATTTCATTTTCATAATCTTTCAATTGTCCGTCTTTTTCATATCTGATGTTTGATAAGAATAATTCTGTTTTCTTAGATCCGTCAGACAACAGATACGTGTTTGAATTTTCGGTTCGCTCATCTGTCAGTTCCTTGACTACTGTTACTTTGTTATCAACTGCTTTTTGTGAATTCTTGCCATCATTAACGGAATTGGCTAACGTATTAATTCCCGAACCTGTTCCAATTATCGCTATTGTTAATGCAAGCGACACCAATTTTTTGCTTATGTTTCTTGTTCTCATACTACCTCTGTTACTCCTTCCTAAATAATTAGCATGAAATTTCCGTACAGTAAGAATAATCTTCCTGCATTAATTATCCTTGCCCATCCTTCTCTTCCATCATAACATGTTTTTCCAATATGCACACTAACAAAAATCTTTTGTAACATTTTTATTTTGATTTTACTATTGTTTGTATTTACTCCACTGTTTTTCACATTTTTTCCTAAGTCAGCCACATTTTAAACTATTTTTAATTCCTCATACATGTCTGCTAATTCTTTTTCAGCCGCTATCTGCTTAATCATCTATTGTTGTTGAAAAGAAATCTGATTCTCCTGATGAAGACAAATCAGTTCATAATTCAAAACTTTTGATTCCCACACTTAAAGATTTCTTTTCTAAGCATCCTTTGATTAATCCAAAAACATTTCCCGGTGATGCAGCTTTTGATACTGTAGCGTTATATAAAACTCTTCTTACCGGTGATACTTTTGGTAATAATAAACATTTTACAAAAGCATTCATTCCTCTTAATGCAAGATCCGGTCTTGAAAATCAGGATTATACTATCAATGAGGATGGAATACCTTGTTGTCCTCATGATGCTTTCTGTGATGACCCTTGCACTACTTCAAAATGTGGACGAATGGTTTACATTTATCCTGAAAAATCTACGTGCATATCCCGGAACTGTTCGTGGAACTGAAGAGTGGAATAAAACCTATAAATTAATAATATTTTCTATCATCCATTCTTGCTTAATTGGATTTCTAGGAAAAACATATTGAGTACCATTTTCCAATAACTTATGCATAGTATTTATTACTTCTATATCTTTTTTAACTATCTGTCCTAAGTCATTTATAAAATAAAATTTTGTGGATGATTTTTTTTAAAAAAGATTACACTTAATTAATTCCAAAAAGTACCATTAATATATTGACCATGCAAATTTAAAATGGTTCCCCCAAGAGCATCAAAAAAATTTTTTTGTAATCAAAATAACTATTCTAACAGAATATTACCCTCTTACAACATCTTTCATTTCTTTTACATACTGTGAAACATATTGTACACTGTCTTTTCCATGTTCTGCAACTATTCTTACAATGGCACTTCCTACAATTGCTCCGTCGGCATATTTGCATACATCTTCTGCCTGCTTTGGTGTGGAAATTCCAAAACCTACTGCACAAGGTACATCTGAAACTTCCTTAACAAGTTCTATCATTCCGTTTATATCTGTTTTTATTTCTTTTCTAACACCTGTAACTCCAAGTGATGATACACAGTAAAGGAATCCTTCAGCTTCTCTTGCTATCATTTTTATTCTATCCTGTGATGTTGGTGCAATCATTGAAATAAGCTCAACTCCCGCTTCTCTGCATTCAGGCAGAAGTTCATCTTTTTCCTCATATGGGCAATCAGGTACAATTATTCCACAAATTCCACATTCATTACACCTGTCCATAAATTTCTTTTTTCCATATTTGTAAATAACATTTATGTATGTCATAAAAACTAATGGAATATGAATCCGGTCTTTTATTTCAATTAAAGCATCCATTAGCTTATCTGTTGTACAGCCTGCTTCCAATGATCTTAAATCTGCTTCCTGAATAACCTGTCCTTCTGCGATTGGGTCTGAAAAAGGTATCCCCACTTCAATTATATCTGCCCCTGCATTCTGCATTTCAATAATAAGTTTCTTTGTTGTTTCAAGGTCAGGATCTCCTCCTGTTATAAAAGGTATAAATGCTTTTCCATTCTTAAATGCTTCTTTTATTTTACTCATAAATCTGTACTCCTCTATATCTTGCTATTGCTGCCACGTCCTTGTCGCCACGGCCTGACACGTTAACTACTACGATTTTATCTTTGTCCAAAGTTGGCACATACTTCATTGCATATGCAATTGCGTGAGAACTTTCAATTGCAGGAATAATCCCTTCTGTTTTTGACAAATATTCAAAAGCATTAACTGCTTCTTCATCTGTAATTGCCACATATTCTGCTCTTTTTTCTGCCTGAAGCATTGCATGTTCAGGTCCGATTCCCGGATAATCAAGTCCTGCTGAAATTGAATAAACAGGGGCAATCTGACCATATTCATTCTGGCAGAATAAAGACTTCATTCCATGGAAAATAGCTTCTGAACCGTTAGCCATTGTTGCTGCGTTCTTTGGATTATCAACTCCAAGTCCTGCTGCCTCACAACCGATTAATTTAACGTCTTTATCTTCAATAAAATTGTAGAAAGCACCGATTGCGTTTGAACCGCCGCCTACACAGGCGATTACTGCATCAGGTAATTTGCCTTCTTTTTCCATTAACTGTTCTTTTATTTCCTTGCTGATTATTGCCTGAAAATCACGTACAATAGTTGGGAAAGGATGTGGTCCCATTACTGAGCCGAGAACATAATGTGTGTCATCAATTCTGTTAGTCCATTCCTTCATAGTTTCGTTTACTGCATCTTTTAATGTCATTGTTCCACTTGTTACAGGATGAACTTTTGCTCCTAAAAGTTCCATTCTAAATACGTTAAGTGCCTGTCTTTGGCAGTCTTCTTTTCCCATGAAGACTTCACATTCCATTCCCATTAAAGCTGCTGCCGTTGCTGTCGCCACACCATGCTGTCCTGCACCTGTTTCAGCTATAACTCTTGTTTTTCCCATTTTCTTTGCAAGTAAAACCTGACCCATGGCATTGTTAAGCTTATGAGAACCTGTATGATTTAAATCTTCTCTCTTTAAATAAACCTTTGCGCCACCTAAAACCTTTGTCATTTTTTCTGCATAATAAAGCAAAGATGGTCTGCCTACATAGTTATTTAAAAGGTCTGTTAATTCCTTATTAAATTCCGGATCATCCTTATAGTGATTGTATGCTTCCTCCAATTCATTTACTGCATTCATTAATGTTTCAGGAACATACTGTCCACCATATCTTCCAAATCTTCCTTTTGAGTTTGTATTATTTGTATCGCTCATTTTATCTCCTATCTGCAATTATTGCCTTACAATTTCTATAACTTTTTTAATTTTTTCTCTGTCTTTAAATCCGTCAGTTTCAACTCCGCTGCTTAAATCTACTGCATATGGATTAGTATCTTTAATTATCTCCTTAAGATTTTCTGCGTTTAAACCTCCTGCAAGAAAATAATTTCCAATATTTTTTGGAATATATTCTCTGTTAAAAGTTTTTCCGGTTCCTCCATATTCTCCGCTATTTGAGTAGGTGTCTAATAGCAAATAATCTGCATTTAACTCCTTTGCCTCTTGTACTGACATGGAATCCTTTACTCTTACGGCTTTTATTATTTTTTTATCTGTCAATTTTCTTAGATCTGCTATATATTTTCTGTCCTCATCACCATGTAACTGGATAATGTCAATTATATTATTGTTTGCAAGAAAACTTATATGCTCTAATGTATCATTAACAAACACCCCAACCGATTTAATTTCCGGATTTAAAGCTGCTTTAAGTTCCTTTGCTTTTTCGTCAGTTATTCTTCTCTTAGTTCCTGCAAAAACAAAACCTATAAAATCCGGTAACAGTTCATTTACATACTCTATGTCCTGTAATCTTTTCAAGCCACATATTTTAATCTTTGTCATAAAACTCTCCAATACCTTGTAACCAATTCCTACATTGCTGCAAGCTCCTTAAGCATTTCTTTCTTGTTTTCTGACTTCATAAAAGTTTCTCCAATAAGAACCGCATCAACTTTTGCTTCTCTAAGTCTCTTTATGTCTCCATTATTCTTTATTCCGCTTTCTGCCACAAAAAGAATGTTTTCAGGTACTAACTTCCGTAAACGTTCGCTATTTGATATATCAACTGTAAATGTTTTCAAATCTCTATTGTTTACACCGATAATTCTTGCTCCTGCCCTTATTGCCTTGTTTATTTCCATTTCATCGTGAGCCTCAACTAATGCTGAAATTCCAAGAGTGTCACATATTCCTATATAATTTCTTATTGTACTTTCACTAAGGAGAGAACAAATAAGTAATACACAGGATGCACCATGAAGCTTTCCGTCATAAATCATATATTCGTCTATTACGAAATCTTTTCTTATTAACGGCAAAGACACATTTTCACTTATTTCCTTTAAATATTTTTTATCGCCCTTAAAATATTCCGGCTCTGTCAAAACTGATATACATCCTGCTCCTGCCTGTTCATATTCCTTTGCAATCTGAACATATGGGAAATTCTCTGCAATAATTCCCTTGGATGGTGAAGCTTTTTTCACCTCACATATAAAGGTTATGTCGTTGCTTCTTAATGCATTTTCAAACTCAAAATTTCCTTTTTTCATTGACAGTGCTTTAGCTTTTACCTCTTCAGGGGAAATCTGCTTTTTTTCTTCCTCTACTCTTTTGTAAGTAGACTGTGCTAATTTATCAAGAATCATTTTGCTCTCCTTTATTTAAATGAGTTAGACATTTCAATAAACTGTTCAAGTTTTTCTTTTGCTTTTCCACTTTCAATTGTTTGTCTTGCAATGTTAATTGCTTCTTTGTATGTAACATCATCTCTTGTCATATAAATGCAGGCACCTGCATTTAATAATACTGCATCTGTCTTTGGTCCTTTCTTACCATTTAAAATCTCTCTTGTAATTTCTGCATTCTTGACTGCATCTCCACCTACCAAATCATCCTTGCTACAAATCTTAAATCCATAATCTTCAGGATTAATTTCGTATTTATTTGTTTTTCCATATCTGATTTCACATACTGTTGTTTTTGCACTTAGTGTAATTTCGTCCATAACATCTTGTCCGAAAACAACCATTCCTTTCTTTACTCCAAGCTTTATAAGTACTTCTGCTAAAGGTTCAACTAATGCTTCATCATAAACACCAAGTATTTCCATATTAGCATCTGCCGGATTTGTTAAAGGTCCAAGAATATTAAAGATTGTTCTTATTCCAAGTTGCTTTCTTACAGGTCCCACAAATCGCATTGATGAATGATATTTCTGTGCAAATAAGAAACAAATTCCTATTTTATCAAGTAACTCCTTGCTTTGATCAGGCTTAATTGTAATGTCAACTCCTAAAGCTTCAAGTACATCTGCTGCACCTGACTTACTTGAAACACTTCTGTTTCCATGCTTTGCTACTTTGCAACCTGCAGCAGCTGCAACAATTGCCGATGTTGTTGAAATGTTAAAAGTAAACGCTTCATCTCCGCCTGTACCAACTATTTCAAGTACATCCATATTATGTTCAAGCTTTATTCCGTTATTTCTCATTCCCATAGCCGAGCCTGATATTTCGTCAATTGTTTCACCCTTCATTCTAAGTGCAACAAGATATGAACTAATTAATTCATTTGGTGTTTCCCCACTCATTATTTCATTCATTACTTTTTCAACAGTCTCATATGATAAATCTTCTCCGTTTACTAATTTATTTATTGCCTCTTTAATCATTTTAACCCTCCTATTCTTATTGTTTTTCATCTTACTTAAAATGTATCTTCTTTTATATTAATTCAATAATTTTGTATTTTAAGATTTTCGTATTAGTTATTTAGTTTTAAAAAATTGTTTACAAGTGTTTTTCCTTCCGGTGTTAAAACTGATTCCGGATGAAACTGTAATCCATATATAGGATATTCTTTGTGCTTTACAGCCATTACTTCTCCGTCTTTCCCGTCAATGGCTATTACTTCTAACTCATAAGGTATTGTATTTCTATCTGCTGAAAGTGAATGATACCTTGCTCCCTTAAAACTTTCACCTAAACCTTCAAAAATAGGATCTTCTTTTAAAATTGTCATTTCACTTTGTTTACCATGCATTAACTGTTTTGCATATGTAACCTTTGCTCCAAAAACTTCACATATACTTTGATGTCCCAAACATACACCAAGAATTGGATGTTCGTCTTTAAGCTGTCTTACAACGTCCTCGCATATACCTGCATCTTCCGGTTTTCCCGGTCCCGGTGATAAAATAATGCTTTCCGGATTCATTTTTCTTATTTCATCTATTGTTATTTCATCATTTCTTACTACCTTAATATTTCCATCTGTTAATTCTCCGATTAGCTGAACAAGGTTATAAGAAAAACTATCGTAATTGTCTATTAAAAGTACCATTATCCGTTCACCTCACTTCCTCGTTTTATAGCATCTATAACTGCTCCTGCCTTATGAGCACATTCCATATATTCGCTTTCAGGAATACTATCAGCTACAATTCCCGCACCTGCCTGAACATATACCTTGTTCTCCTTCTTTACTGCAGTTCTAATTGCTATACATACATCAAGATTTCCCGACAAATCAATGTAACCAATTGCTCCTCCATACACACCCCTAGGTTCTTTTTCAAGTTCATCAATTATCTGACATGCCCTAAACTTAGGCGCCCCTGATAATGTTCCTGCCGGAAGAAGCGCTGATACCGTATCGCATCCATCTTTGTCTTCTCTAATCTGTCCACAAACTGTTGAAGCAATGTGCATAACCTTTGAAAATCTATGTATTTTCATATAATCTTCTAAATAAACACTACCATATTTTGCAATTCTTCCCATATCATTTCTTGCAAGGTCCACTAACATGTTATGCTCTGCTAATTCCTTTTCGTCTGCTAATAATTCTTTTTCTAATGTCTTATCCTGCTCATCATTAACACCTCTTGGTCTTGTTCCTGCAACAGGAAATGTTGTAAGCTTTCCATCTACAAGTTTTACCATTGTTTCCGGTGAAGCACCTGCTATCTGCAAATCATCTGACTGAATAAAATACATATAAGGTGAAGGATTTGTTGTTCTTAAAACTCTGTATGCATTAATAAGACTACTCTTATAATCCGCCACAAATCTTCTTGAAATTACTCCCTGAAAAATATCTCCTTCTTTTATGTAATGTTTTGTTTTTTCAATCATCCGGCAATATTCTTCTTTTGTAACATTACATTTAAACTTAACATCTTTATCTGCCTCTACAACCGGAAGTTTTCTCTGGTCATTTATTAAAGCTATCATCTTTTCGATTTCTAATAATGCTGTGTTATATCCCTGAAATCCATCTTTTGACTTCATATTAGCTATAACCATTATTTTCTGCTTTAAGTGATCATAAACTATAACCTTATCAAAAAGCATTAAGTTATAGTCATCAAATTCACTATCTTTAATATTTAACTTTGGTTCCGCATATCCTATCATCTCATAACCGAAATCTCCAACAAAGCCACCTGTAAATGTAGGCATTCCCTCAATTTTGGGAGATTTGTATTTGTGTAACAACTGTCTTAATGCATCCATTGGATCCACTGTAACTGTATGTTCAATTTCGCCGCTTTTCTGAGTAACCTTTCCATTCTTGCATGTTATATGAAGAACCGGCTCATATCCTAAAAAAGAATATCTCGCCCACTTTTCTCCACCTTCCACACTTTCAAGAAGGAAGAAATTCTTATCGAAAGCTTCCATCTTTCTAAGCAACTGAATTGGTGTAATTACGTCTGCATAAATCTCCTTACATATTGGAATCATACTGTACTCTTTAGTCAAATTTTCGATTTCGTTAAACGATTGTGTTTTCATGTTGTCCTCCTTATTTTTATTTTGGGACAAAAGAAAAAGCTTTCGTCCCTCTACTTCTCGTAAAGGGACAAAAGCTATAATAAACTTCTGCGGTGCCACCCAAATTAATGTATAACACATTCACTCATCGCATACCATCATATGCTACCTTCTATAACGGTAAGGATCCGTCAGCGTCTACTTCCTATGATTATCATATTGGTTTCAAGCTGCCCTCTCAGGTCCATTCATTACTGATAGTTTATTGTCTCACACCAACCGACAACTCTCTGAAAAACATCTCTTGTAACTACTTACTCCCGATCAACGGTTTAATCATTGTTGGAACAATTCTATATTGTTTTTTTCTAAAAATCAATGACTATTTTTATCTAATCAATTGATTATTTTTATTATTTCACTATTTTTACTTTATTTTGATTTCATTGTATTACTTAATTAGACATCGTAGTCATTTGTTTTTTAAGTTTGATTATTTCTGCTCTTCAATCACTCTGTTTTGGACATCTGCCGGTGCCTGCTCGTATTTTGATACTACATATTCAAAATCTCCACTTCCTCCGGTAATTGAACGTAGTGAAGTTGAATAACCCGACAATTCTAACATTGGGACTTCAGCCTCTATAATCTGCTTTCCTGTATCTGTTGGAATCATGTTAGTTATTCTTCCTCTTCTCTTATTTAAATCGCCCATTATGTCTCCTGAATATTTATCAGGTGCTGTAACGCTTAAAAGTGCAATAGGCTCAAGCAATACCGGGTTAGCTTCCATAAAACCTTTCTTAAATGCTAATACTGTAGCCATCTTAAATGCCATTTCAGATGAATCTACAGGGTGATATGAGCCATCAATTAAAGTAGCCTTAATTCCAACTACAGGGTACCCCGCAAGTGGACCTGCTTTAACACATTCCTGAATACCTTTTTCTACAGCAGGGAAATAATTTCTTGGAACTGCTCCACCAAAAATCTTCTCCTCAAACTCATAAGGTTTCGACAAATCTCCTGACGGCTCAAATTCCATTACAACATCTCCATACTGACCATGACCACCTGACTGTTTCTTGTGTTTGCCCTGAACCTGAACTTTCTTCTTTATTGTTTCTCTAAAAGCAATTCTAGGTTTCTCTAATGTAATCTTAACCTTATATCTTTCTTCAAGCTTGGATGCTACAACTTCTAACTGCTGTTCACCTATTCCATAAAGTAATGTCTGCTTATTTTCATCATCTACAACCACCTTCAATGTTAAATCTTCAATTGTAAGCTTGTTTAAAGCCTGGGCTATTTTTTCTTCTTCACCCTTGTTAACTGCTTTATATCTTACATATGTATAAGGCTTTGACATTGTTGTTGGATGATATTCTATAGGCCATTCCTTAGTTGATAAGGTATCTCCTGTTCTTGTGCTGGCAAGCTTTCCAATTGCTCCAATATCTCCTGCGTATAGTTTTTGAACCTCTATTACATTCTTGCCACGCATTACGTAAAGCTTACTTAGTTTTTCTTCTACATCTTTTGTGGCGTTGTAAACTGTATCCCCTGCACACAACACTCCGGTTCTAACTTTTACAAGAGAATACTTACCAACAAAAGGATCCATTATAGTTTTAAATACATATGCTGAAACAGGTTTGTTCCAATCAAAATCACCTATAACTTCTTCTCCTGTTTCTAAGTTTGTGGCAATCTTCATTACTTCAGCTTTATCTGCTGATGGAAAATATTTCTCACAAGTCTGAAGAAAGCTGTTAACGCCCTGACAATTTACTCCTGAGCCAATCTGTACCGGAACAATGTCACACTTAATAACACTTCTTCTAAGAGCCATTGAAATCTCCTCGTATGTAAATTCTTCCCCTGAAAAATATTTATCCATAAGAACTTCGTCTGATTCTGCCACTGCTTCCATTAACTGTTCCCTACAAGGTTCAAGTTCTGGTGTTAAATCCTCAGGAATATCTCTTTCCGTATAGCTTCCAAGGTCGTCGGTAAACTTTCTACCTCCCATTTTTACCACGTTAACATATCCTGTTAACTTTCCATCTTCAATAATAGGCAAATGGAATGGAGCCACTTTCTTTCCAAATCTTTCTTTCAACTGCTCCACGATTTCCATATATTTAGCATTAGGATCATCCATGTTGGTAATAAAAAATATTCTTGGAATCTGTCTTCTCTCACAAATCTCCCAAGCCTTAATTGTTCCAACTTCGATTCCCGCCTTGCCATTTACAACAATAACTGCTGCATCAGCAACACTCATTGCATCTTCCATCTGACCCACAAAATCAAAATATCCCGGTGCGTCAAGAATGTTAATCTTCAAACCATTCCACTCTACCGGTATAACTGAAGCATTTATGGAAAACTTTCGTTTAATCTCCTCCTTATCATAATCACTGATAGTATTACCGTCCTGCACCCGTCCCATTCTGGTAATTACTCCTGTAGAATAAGAAATGGCTTCTGCCAAAGTAGTCTTTCCTGATCCTCCGTGACCAAGAAAAACAACATTTCTAATACTGGATGTTTCATATACGTTCATAACTCCGGCCTCCTTATTTAATTTTTAAAATCCGTTACAATTCTATGTAATATATTTTACTCTATATGCCGGTTCTTTACAACAAAGTTAAATCTTTAACAATCCGTGTAAGCAAATTTTTGGGGTTCTCTAATTTTTTAATTTGTATATACTGTTTTTATTATATATTTATAACTTTGTTTTTTAATTTTTATATTTTAGAATATATTTTTTTAATAATTTTAGATAATTCTAAATTTGTGCTTGCGGTTTTAACTTTAAAGTGTTAAACTTTAAAGTGTTAAAGTTAAAAGAGGAGGAAATCTGATTTATCAGAGTTTAATAGAGTTATGAGAGAACATATTACTTTTGGATTTGTAGGAATTGGTTTAATAGGGGGTTCAGTTGCTAAGGCACTTAGACGTGTTTACCCAAGTTGTAAGATTATTGTATACAATCGAAGCGCTGAGCCTAGAGTTATGGCTATCAATGACGGAACTGCCAATGTTGCTGTTCCACAAGTTGATGAAACTTTTAATGAGTGTGATTATATTTTTCTTTGCACTCCTGTTGAAAAAAATGTTGAATATTTAAAGATTCTTAAAGATATTATAAAAGATGATTGCATTATCACTGACGTGGGAAGTGTTAAAGGCAATATCCATAGGGCTGTTAAAGAACTTGGGCTGGAGAAAAATTTTATTGGCGGACATCCAATGGCCGGTTCTGAAAAAACAAGCTACACTTATGCTAACGACCGTCTGGTTGAAAATGCATACTATGCCATTACTCCTACTGACGCTGTTAGTAAAGAGCGTGTTGAAGAGTTTACCGAAATCGTTCAGGGTATTGGGGCTATTCCAATTAATATATCATATGAAGAACATGATAAGGTAGTTGCTACAATCAGTCACCTGCCACATCTTATTGCTGCCAGCCTTGTCAATCTGGTTAAGCATAATGATTCAAAAAATGAATATATGAAAACTATGGCGGCCGGTGGTTTTAAGGATATTACAAGAATTGCTTCTTCTTCACCTGAAATGTGGGAACAGATTTGTATGACAAACAATACTAATATTAGTGACATGTTACAGAAATATGTTGACAGCCTTCTTGAAATTAAAGAAGACCTTGACCAGCATAAGGGACAGGGAATTTTTGATTTAATTTCAGAAAGCCGTGACTACCGCGACAGCATTGAAGACCGTAACAACAGTCTTATTTCAAGAAGCTACAATGTTTACTGCAACATTATAGATGAATCCGGTGCAATAGCTACAATTGCCACAATACTTGCAACAAACGGAGTCAGCATCAAAAACATCGGCATTATACATAATAGAGAATTTGAAGATGGCGTATTAAAGATTTCATTCTATGATGAAACATCAGCCGACAAAGCTGTGGAACAACTTGAACGCCATAGATATAATGTAATAAAAAGAAAATAGAATTATAATTTTGCCCCCTCGTTTAGAGGGGGCATTTACTTCCTTTCTATTCTACATTCTTTAGTGCCTGTTCCATTGGTATTTTCTTGATTTTCTTCATCTGAATTATATGAACCACAAAGTAACATACAACGCCTATTAATACCATACCCGGATATATCCATGGTGCAATATAGTAATCAAGCCATCCATTAAAATCTTTCATCATTACATAATATATATATTTAATTATATATTCTGAGATTGGCACGCATATAATCATTGATGCAATAACTATTATTGCTGTGGCAATGTTGTAAAGTGAGCTTACTTCTTTGTCTGTGTATCCAAGAATTTTTATCATTGAAATTGACTGTTTGTTCTTTTCTATAATCATCTTTGCAAGGATGTAGATTACTATGATATAGATTAATGTGGCGAATCCCCAGAACAAATAAAATGCCTGCCCCATTGAGTCTTCTAACTGGTCTGACATAACTGTTAAGTCTTTTTCAGTAATAATTGATGCCACATACATATCATCTATATCCAGCTTCTTATTTGAAAAATATCCACAGAAATAATCTTTATCCTTATCGAATACTTTGTTAAAGTTCTCTCTTGTCATAAAGATACATAATGATGCCGGATAAATGTAAGTTCCTTTTATTGTAAATTTGTATTTTTTACTGCCAAATTTTTCTTTAAGCTCTATTGTCTGGTTTTCTTTTAAACCATACTTCTCCATATATCCTTTTGATACAAGTACCTGATTCCTTGTGTCCGGAATATTCTTAGTGTTAATATATTTAGAATCTTCGTTAACACTGTATATTGTTATTTCTTCTTCGCTGTCTGTTGTATTAAGCGCTGATACTGCATACTTTTCAGTATCTTTGTCATCTACTTCAATTGGTGCTTTCAAAATGTATTGGTAGTTTGCAATTTTTGAATCCAATACTCTATCCTTAAAGTTTGTAAGTAAAGGTGACATCATCATACCAAACATAAGAAGTACGCTGGCAAACAATATTCCTAAGAATAATGTTATATACGTTGATGTATTTTGAAAAATTATTCTTAATCTAAATCTTGTTTTGAACTTAAAGTTTGGAAGTTTTACTACTTTGCTCTTCTTGTTTTTCTTTAAGTCGTGACGTAAAAACTGTAACGGTGAAATTCTAAGTGAAACATTAAGTACAATTAATGTTACAACAAATACAATTATGCAAGGTATTACAGTTGTAAGAATGAAAGCGTCTGCGTTCCATTTTGTTACATAAGTTGGAAGTGAATAACTTCCGTAATACATTGAAGCAACATAAAATTTCATTACTGTATAGCCAAGGATGTTACCGATTACTGCCGCAATAAAAGTAATAAGTGCCGGCAATACGAAGTAATGTCTTACCATTTCCTGTTTTGTGTAACCTGAAGCTCTAAGTGTTCCGATTGCTCCTGCTTCCTGTTCAATTGTATTTCTTGTTGTTATACCAAATACAAAAGCTATAATTGCCATAACGATATAAAGTAATACCATAACCATTACCATATCGCCACCCATATCTTCACCTGTAAAATTAATTGCCTGATTATCTCTTTGTAAAACATAATCTGTCAAAAGACCTGATTCTGTAAGAATATCCTGAATCTTTTCAGATTTTTTTGTAAGTTGCTTGTCTGACATATTCTTCTCTGAATCACTAGTATAATTCCATGTATAACAATACTTCGCCTCTGTTTCTACATCATCAAAAGCCTTGTCTGTTACAATAGCAACTGAGAACTTATTTGCATCAAACATCATATCAGTATTGTTTTTAAATAATGCACTGTAATCTGATAATGCAATATAGCCAGTAACTTTGTAGTCTTTATTACCTATATCGATTTTATCGCCAATTACAATATTATTATTTTCTCCATAAAGCCTGTCAATTGCAATTTCATCATCTGCTTTTGGCATATTGCCATCCATTAAACATACTTTATTAACCTTAGTACGATTCTTGTATAATCTGATTGTGTGATTATTCTTTCTGTCCACATCCTTATAGAACAACTGACCTATCGAAAGATTTTCTTTTTCAAGCTTATCTATAAGGCTGCTGTCTGCTTCTTTTGCAAGAATAAAATGACCGTCTTCTATATTGTACTTCTCGAAGCTTTCATCATATGCGCCCTTTGTACTTCCATCGGCAACTAAAAATCCTGAACAAAATCCAATGGTAACTATAAGAAAGAGACACAATGCTATATACTTGCCAAAATCATTTTTTAATTCTCTGAAATATCTTTTATTAAGAGGATTTTTCATGTCTGCCTCCTTACCATTCTAATTCCATTGCAGGTATTTTATTTTCATTAATGTCTGTCTTTCTAATCTGACCGTCTTTTAACTTAATTACATAGTCAGCCATGTTCTTTATGGCATCATTATGCGTAACAAGAATTACAGTGTTTCCATATTTCTTATTTACATCTTCAATTAACTTTAATATCTCTTTTGAAGTGTTGTAATCAAGGGCTCCTGTTGGTTCATCACAGAGAAGAATGCCCGGATTCTTTATAATCGCACGACCAATGGCAGTTCTCTGCTGCTGTCCACCTGATAACTGATTTGGAGTCTTGTTCCGGTGTTCCCATAAACCTAAAGTTTTAATCATATCATCAATAGGTAATGGATTACTGCTTAAATAAGCTCCAACTTCAATATTTTCCCTAACTGTAAGATTTGGAATCAAGTTGTACGACTGAAATACATATCCCAAATGCTTTCTTCTATAAAGAGAAAGTTTCTTTTCATTCATTGACTCCATTAACTCGCCATCAATTGAAATACTTCCCCCGTCTGCCTTTTCAATTCCACCTATAATATTAAGAAGTGTTGATTTACCTGAACCTGATGGTCCAAGTAACACACATATCTTCCCTTTTTCTATACCACAACTAATTCCCTTTAAAACCTGGGTTCTGTTCTCCCCTGTTCCAAATGACTTTTTAATATCTTTAAGTTCCAGATACATTTTCTTCTCCCTTCAATTAAATATGTTTAACTATTTTTTATTAGATATATCTTTTGCAAATTAGATTGCCCTTTCAGGAATTGCATATATCTTACTTGTGTTAGTATTTGCTAACTATATAAAATATAGCACCGTTATTATTTTTTGTCAAAAAAAATATCCCACAATTCTTTGTGCTATTTACACTTAGAATTGTGGGATATTCACGATTTTTTATTTTCCTATTACAATGGCATATGCCGGCGTCTTATCACTGTTAAGTTTTGTATTTGAATATATTGCTTTAATCTTGTAATAATACTTTTTATTCTTCTTAACCTTTGTGTCTATGTACTTAGGTTTAGTAGTTGTTGCAATTCTTGTATATGAGCTCTTAGTTGAAAGTCTTCTATATACATAATACTTAACAGCATTTGTATTTTTAGTCCATTTAACTGTAACTCTATAGGATTTTTTCTTCTTTGTAATCTTCTTAGATTTCTTTGTAAGCTTAACACCTGTAGGTATTTTTAATTTTACACGAACATAATGAACAACTTTAATGCCACTGGTTGTTGTTGCTGTAATTTTTGCAATTCCTACTTTATTTGCGGTAATGTTCCCATTGCTGTTTACGCTTACAACGCTTGGCAAGTCACTTTTCCATGTTATCTTATCTGTTGTATCACTAGGTCCCATTTCTGTAGTATACTGACCACTATAACCTTTTACTACTTTAAGGATTTTGTCTTCTTTAATAGTTAAAGATGTGGCAGGCTGCTTTACATCAATTGTTGAATAACAGATAAGACCACTATCTGTAGTTGCCATAACCTGATATTTTCCTGTTTTAAGAGCTGTAAATTCACCTGTCAGCTTATTAATGGATACGCCTGTTAAATCAGTGCTATCCCATATAATGTTATTCTTATAATCTGTCAATGTTTCATTCTTAGCATTAGCTGTAAATGTTGCTGTAAGCTTTGAACTTTGACCTTTATTAATGGTTGTATAATGAGTGTTAATTAATAATCTGCCATCAGCAATCTGCTGTAAAATTAAAGCATCATCCATTGCCAACTTTGATATTAACTTGTCAGTGTCATATTCGCTTCCCGGCAAAAACTTATTTCCATAAGGACTCTTGTTAAACATTCTATAGTAAATTGTGCAGGCTGCCAAATAACTTCCTGCAACTGTAGGATGAAGATTATCTGTACGATACAAAGTTATGTCAGGATAATCAGCCATTACTCTCATAAAGTTTGTTCCTGATGCAGCAACAAGACCTTCATAGTTATTAGCTATTTTAAAGTTATTTCTTGTAAGAATCTGTTCAATCTGCAAATCAGTTAAATAAAAAGATGTTGAATTAACACTAAAAGTACTGCCGATATTATTAGGCTGTGTAGCATAAATAATCATCTTGGCACCTGCTTTTTTAATTAAAGAATGAAGAGTATTTACTGCTGACTCTGCTTTATACTCTTTTTCAACTAAAACAGCACGGTTCTCCTGTACAACAACATAATCCCATGTATTCTTTGTAAGAGCTTCGTATACCAGTGCTCCATATGTGTCTGTTGTGTCTGCAAACTGACTAAGTTTGTATCCTGCAGAAGTAATTGATGACACCTCACAATCAATGCCATCTGCCTTGGCTATTCCCTTAAAAATATTTGGCATATCATTATAATATGTATGACTGTTTCCAATAAATAATACTTTGTATGACTTTGCTGTCTGTGCATATGCATTGTCTTTTATTGTTAAAGCACATAACATCAAAAGTACTAAAGCTGCCAATCCTTTACAAAATCCATACTTATTCTTCATCTTTCCATAACTCCTCTCAAATGTTTTTCATCCCCTTAGTTTCACTATTTTTCTTTTAAACTGTACTAAATGCAGGCCAGAATTTAAGTAATAATGTACATACGATTGTCATTGATACAATAATAAATACTGTCATCTTCCAACCTTCCTTAAGCATATACTTAGGCTGTAATCCGTATCCAACAGGAATTGCTCTAATAGATGTTGGAAGCATATATGATAAGTTTACACCAACTGATGCAACATATACATATGGAATAGGATTCAGTCCCATACCTTTTACAATTGAGATTACAATAGGAATTGCAACTGCCGCTGTTGCAGTATTAGATGTTACGTCTGACATTAATAATGTAACTGTAACAATAACAAATACTGTTGTAAGACCACCTGTAAGTCCCATGCCTGATACTAATTCACCAATTCTTTCTGCTGCCCCTGATTCATTAATTAATGTACCAACTGCAAGACCCCCTGCGAAGATATAAATCATTTCCCAAATAATTTTTGTCTGAACTGACTTCCAAAGCATAAGCCTTTCTCCATCAGAACGTGTTATTAAAAATGATAAAATTGCGCATATAATAAATACATATGCCGGCTTAAGTCCCGGCAATAAATTCTGATAGAACTGTCTTGTAAATGCCAATACTGTAGCAATTACAAATAAAGCCAAAGAGATTTTTTCCTCTATAGTTGTCGGTGGAAACTTCTTGTACTCTTTCTTAAAATACTCTCTTGAACCACCAAGGCTTTCTCCTTTTTTAACATCTCTTATCATAAATATAATATTTATTAATAAAAGGACAATCATAATAGGAAGGAATCTTACAACCCATGATGCATACATATATTCCTTACCTGTTAACTGTTGTAAATAATCAACTGTCACAAGATTCATTGCACCGCCAAGTGGTGATGTAAGTCCTCCAAGACCTGCACCATATGCAATATATAACAATAACTTTGAACCTATACGGCTATTTGCAATATCTCCTTCACCAATATATTTTAACATTGACACTGCAATAGGTGTAATTGTTGCACATACAACTGCGTTAGGCAAAATTGCCGACAATAAAGTTGAAAGCATAAACCAGAATATTAACTGAATTCTTAAATTATCACCAATTAATCCCAGTAAAGATGCTGCTATTCTCTTATCAAGTCCTGTTTCTTCCCATGAAACAGTAAGAATTGATGCTCCTAATAATAACAAAATAGTTTCTGAAGCATAATTTGATATTACTGCAGACATATCGCACATTGTAACCAATGCATTTATTGCTATTGGAAGAAATGCTGTTACAGCATAATCTATAGGTGCTGTTACCCACCAAAACGCCATCCATGCAACTGTACCTATTGCTGCTCTTTCCGCCAATGCTGGAAAAGCACTTTTAGGTATTGCAAGACAACATAATACAAATAGGACTGGTCCTATTATTAAATAAATTCGCTGTTTTGTTTTTGACATATTTTTCTCCTTTTTAAGTATACATTTACGTCTTTTATTTAATCTCTGTTTTCTATCCTCTACATTTCCTTAAGCATACGCTTAATAACTTTTCCATTAAAAGTTCTTGGTAATGCATCAATAACCTGTACTACCTTTGGAACTTTGATAGCTTCAAGCTTTTCAAGCATAAATCTATATAAAGATTTTTCGTCATATTCAAAACCTTCATTAATTACAATGAAAAGCTTAGGTGCTTCCCCTGTAATTTCATCAGGAATTGGAATACATGCACATTCCTTAATCATTTCATTCTGTGCTACAACTTCTTCTATTTCAGATGGTGCAATCTTAATTCCACCCATATTAATTACATCGCCTTTTCTTCCAAGCAAATAAACAAATCCGTCTTCACCCATATAACCTAAATCGTTAGTGTAAAGAGTTCCTTCATCATCCATTACTTCTTTTGTAATCTCAGGCTCTTTCAAATATCCCGGCATATTCATTGCTCCCTTAAAAGCAAGATTGCCCGGATTCTGTGCTGAAGCCTTAACAATATTTCTATTATCGTCAACGAAAATAATTTCAGCATTAACATTAGGTTTACCAATACTGCCCTTCTTATCTCCATACTTACTAAACTCAAGACTTACTGTACATCCTGATTCTGTTGCACCATAGATATTAAACAACTTAGTATTAGGGAACATCTCTTTTAAAGTTTCCTTAGCTTTTTCACTTAACGGTGCTGAACCTAACTGAATATATCTAAGTCTGTCACTATATGTTCCAAATCTGTCCTTTGCAAACTTAAGTAACTGTTCAAGTATAGCAGGTGCAAATGTAAGACCTGTAACATTATACATATCAAGAAGCTTAAAGAAATCTTCAATAAACTTAACTCCGTCTGTTAAAACTACAGTTCCACCTTTGTAGAAAACTGTATAAGTTCTTCTAAGTGCCATAGAATGATTCATTGGCGCTGTAACCATTTCCACATCATCATTTGTTATGCCAATTGCTTCGCTAACATTCTGTGCTATGGCAACATTATTTCTATAAACAATCTTAATTCCCTTTGACTTACCTGTTGTTCCTGTTGTAAAAAGAATCTCTGACAAATCATCTTCCTTAGGTAAATCAAACTTATATTCAACCTCATAGTTATCAAAATCAATTGCTTCATTAAACATATCTTTTAAGCTAATTGATTTCTTGTTTTCATTCTTTAATTTCTTCTTATCAAGGAAATAATCTGTTTCAACAAAATCCATAATTTCAAGAATCCTGTCTTCCTTAACTGCTTTTTCAAGTGGGCATGCAACTGCACCTAAAAGCTGAATTGAAAACATTGCAAAAAGATACTCAACCTTCTGGGCTCCCTTTAAAACAACAACATCTCCTTTTTTTACTCCATTTTCTTCCAAAAATGAAGCTCCTTTGTTAATCATTTTCCAAAACTGTTTATATGTAACTTTATTTTTTTTATCTCCTAAGCATATTTTGTCAGGAGTTACTTCTGAAGCACTCTTTATGGCTTCCAAAATTGAACTGTAACTCATTACAACCTCCTAAAACCATGTATTTCAAAGTTCTATATCACAAAACTATTCATTACAACAATTGTATTTCAAAACTCTACATACCTTAGAACTTACCATAGAAAAATGCACCTGCATTATATCCTGAGCCGTACATTCCAAATACAAGAATACCTGCTATAAGAGCTAAGTACAATAACCATCTGAATAAAATATTCTGTTTTGCAATAACATCTCTTATTGTCATTCCATCCTTGTCAAACTTTTCCTGCAACATACTTACACCCCAAACTAATGCAACTAAAAGCATTGCCAATGTGAAATTATGCTGGTCAAGTCCATAAGAATACAAACTTTCATCCCAAAGAGTATGAAGTCCAAACTGTCTGAAATTAAACATTCTCTTTAAAAATTCAAAGAATGTTGTAAATCCTGCAGAAACTGCAAAGAATATACGTCCAATAGTTGATAACATAAATGTTCTTGCCATTCTGAAAAGATTAAAGCTGAAACATTCTGTATCCATATGCAAGAACTTGCATAATTTTTGAATTGGAATTTCAAACAATCCACTTGATACGATTAAAATACCGTGGTAAATGCCCCAAAGTACAAAACAACTTGCCGCTCCGTGCCAAACACCTGTAACAATCCATACACATGATGCAGGGATTACAACTGAAAGTGAACGTGAAACCTGATTGCCCCATTTCTTTCTTGTGAATTTATTAATCTTCTTACACAATGCTGACATTGATACAGGATATAATAAATAATCCTTAAACCATGCACCAAGTGAAATATGCCATCTTCTCCAGAATTCCGGCATATTCTTTGAGAAGAACGGATGCCAAAAGTTCTTATCTAAATTAATACCAAATATTTCTGACACACCATGGGCAATATCCATACATCCCATCCAATCCAAATACATCTGAATTGAGAACAATGATATTGCAAGAATAAGTGGGAAACCTGTAATCTGGTCCCATTTTGCAAGAGCACCATTAGTAAAAGTCTGCAATCTGTCAGAAATAACCATTTTTTCAAAGTAACCCCAGAGAATTAACTGGAATCCCTTAGTTACCCTGTCATAATCAAAAGGATGGTCTTTAAAAAACTGTGGTGATAATTTATTGTATCTTCCAATAGGTCCCTGAACTATATGTGGAAAATACATTGTAAACAATGCTAATTTAAAATAATTAGTCTCTGCTCTATATCTTTTCCAATAAATATCAAGAATATATCCAACAACCATAAATGTATAGAATGATATTCCTAATGGTAATACAAAATTAAATTCCTTACTCCAATCAAGTCCGAATCTTCCAAGAACTGAAGAAACTCCTGACAAAATAAAATCAGTATATTTAATTACACATAAAATTCCAAGATTTATTGCAAAGTCAAGAAGTAAAATTCTTTTTCTTCTCTTAGTAAATCTTTTCTTAAAAGCCTTCTTAGCTTCCTTTGAAGAAAACTCTCTTGTCTTTGTAATTCTGCTTTCATCGTCGTGTAACTTCTGAATCTTTCTTGCCAATGTATATGTACTAAGTGACGAGATAAAAATAAATATTATATATTTTGGTCCGGCAAATAAATAAAATGCTATACTTGCCAAAAGTAAAAATACCCACTGACATTTTCTAAATATTGTAAAATATAATAGTATAACAATTAATAGAAAAGGGATAAATGATAATGTGTTAAAACCCATCTTACTACTCTCCTCTGTGCATTACAGTTGCATTGTTTTCAAAATGAAGAAATGCTGTATCTGCAACCTCTTTTAGTTTCTTGTCATAAACAATAATGTTCATTCCCCATGAAATTAATCCTGTGTATTTACTATTGTTTAATCTCATTGTTCCACCTTTGGAATTAGCTGTTATATCATAATCAGTACCACAACTAAGTGTTCCTCCAAGGGTTGTAACTTTTGAGTTATCTTCAAGCTGTTTCTTTACTTTATTCTTAGAGTTATCTCCATCAAGAACACAAATAACATTATTTCCATAAGTACTGTCTGTAAATAACGCTTCATCAGCTCCCATACTAATCAAAGTCTTCTTCTGACTGTCAGTAAATGTAATATTCCTAACATTTGAACCAGAAGTAATAATTACTGAATATTCATCAGTATTAATAGCCTTAAGGTATTCATCAAAGTTAGTTATAAGATTTAACTTTCCTTCATTTAAAGCGGCCTGATAGTTTGATTTCTGTGACTCAAAATCCTTCTTTATACTATTATCTGTTTTTCTATAATCTGTAAGTTTGTAATTATCAGCAATATACTGACCTACGAACTTGGTAATCTTCTTTGCCCCTAAAATATTTACGTGAACCGTATCTGCCGCATCCTCTGAATAATCAAACTGCATCTTATCCATATTTGATTTCAAATTCAAATCAAGAAATTTAATATTATTCTTGTCGGCAAGTTCCTGTATATAATTGTGCTGGTCTTCATGCCATGTTGTGTCAGGTGTTCTTACAAATAATAATTCCACACCCTGTTGTTTTGCTTCCTTAATAAGCTTAAGAGCATATTCTTCATTAATAGGATTTGGTGTTTCCTTATCATTAGACTTAACTTCAAATCCATCATACTTTCCTTTTGCTTCTTTTTCAGCGTCAAAACTTGTTGAATTTTTAAACTGTGTTGAAAGTACTGAAAATCCCTTAGTATTACTATTGTTTTTTCCTAAGAAGAAATCATAGTCATCATAAGACAGTTCAGACCATCTTGTGTGATACAAAGATAATGGGAAAAGATATGACCACAAATCAACTTCTTCGTCTGTGCCATCAGCTTCCTTATGGAAGTCCTTGTAATCCAAGGCGTATTGAATCTTGTTCTTACCCCATTTCATATAATCATAAGACTTTCTTGCCTTTTCTTCTGCTTTTTCAGAAGAACGTCCGGCAGACTTAATCTCTATTACTGCTAATTTCATATTCTGAGTTTTTAGTGCTTCCTTAAACCAATAATATGTTCCAATCATTGGCTGAGACATAACACCCAGATTATATGAAGAAATTCCCTGCTCCTCATATAGCTGGAACGGATCCATTGCTGCTGAAATAATACTTGCTCCAAAAAAGACAACCTCTGCGCTGTTATCCTGCAATTCATAAAAACTTTTGTTTGTTTTCGCCGATACCCATCTATTTTCTAACCACTTAGGCTTTAAAAGGTCTGTTAACCCTCCAACCATTAAAACTGCCACCATGCAAAAACATATGATTTTTGTAATACGAACTAATTTTAATTTCATAATAAACTCCACTGCTTAATCTTTTATTGTTTTTTCACACACACTAGTCCCCTTTACACTCAAAAACAAAAATATAATATATAATAATTTTTATATAATTGTGATAACCAAAAAGTTTTACAAAGATTTTATGATTTTTACAAAATGAAACTTTTGTTTCTCTTTTTCTACTTTATTTGGCAAAAAATTAGGCCCCTAAGTTAACTTAAGAGCCCTATAATCATATTTGTCATATTATTGCTGAAGTCTTTCAATCATTTCTGCTAATGCATCAATGCTGCTAAAGTTCTCTTCATTCTTTTCTTCCATTGTAATTTCAATATCAAAAGCGTCCTCTAATTCTTCCATTAATGCAAGAATATCCATTGAGTCCATATCTTCTGCAATGTTAAAATCCTCATCTTCAACATCCATACCGGGATTTACACTTAAAATAATTTCTTTAATCTTATCTTTCATTTGTAATTCTCCTTTTTCGTTTGTTACACGTTCTTTAATTTTATAATTTAACTCATTATGAATTACTTACTACTCATAACTTTTTTCATTCTATTATAAAAATAGCAAATATGCAACAAATATTTTTTTTATATTACAATCCATGTGACTAAAATCTATTCGTCTTCCTTTTCAATTGTTTCCAGAACATCAAAGTAGTTTTCAAAAGTCTTTCTGCAGCACATTGGATTCTTTATTACAATTCCATCAACTGCAAGACCTGCCACTGCAAAACTCATTGCCACACGGTGGTCGTCATAAGTTTCAATTTCTGCTCCGTGAAGTTTGCCCGGCGTTATAATTACATCTGTACTACCGCCTTCTTCCACAATCTTAGCATCACATCCCATTCTGTTAAGTTCGTTAACAATAACCTGAACACGGTCTGATTCCTGACCTCTTATATGACCAATATTTCTGATTCTTGTCTCAGTCTTTCCAAAAGCTGCCACAACAGCCATTGTAAGCGCCTGGTCTGAAAAATCAGACATATCTATATCAATGCCTTCATATCCTACAGCACTTGTTCCATCCACTTCAAGACCTTCCGGCTTATCTGTTATTACACAACCGATTCTTTCAAGAGCATAAATAAACTTAATATCCCCCTGCATTGAATCTTTATGTATTCCCTTAACAATAGATTTAACACCAAGAATAGCTGCCATAGCATAAAAATAACATGCAGCAGACATATCCGGTTCAACATTATATACATTACAAATATAGCTTTGCTTCTTTATTATATATGTATTGCCTTCTCTATCAAAATCAATGTCAAACTGCTTAAGCATATTTGTTGTAATCTTAATATAGGCACCGTCCACTCTTGAACCTGTAAGTTCCACATTCATACCATTCATTACAGATGCCATAAGCAATGCGCTGGCATACTGACTGCTGGTAGTCGTGTCGATTTTAATATTACCTGACTTAATTCCCTTAGAATGAATTTCAAAAGGAAAATGTCCTTCTTCTTCTAAACACTTAATCTCTACACCCTTAGCTGTCAGGCTGCCTAGAAGCTCACTCATTGGACGCTTCTTCATCTGTTCTGAAGATTGAAGAGTATAGTCACCACCTGCCACAGCAAGAAAAACAGTCATGAATCTTGCTGCTGTTCCTGCACTTTGAACATTAATTGTAGCCTTTCTGTTAGGGATTCTTCCATTTTCACCCTTAATCACTACCTTAGCACTTTCTTCATCTATCTGAACACTAAAACCTAATGAAATAAGGCAGTCAAGAAAAGCTCTTGAATCACTGCTAAACAATACACCGTTAAGTGTGCATATGCCATCTGACATAGCCGCCAGCATTAAAGCTCTGTTAGTGATACTTTTAGAGCCCGGCACTGACGCATTTATATTATTTTTTTTGTTTAATTTCTTTACTGCATATTTTTCCATAGGATGCTATTCCTTTATAAACATTGCATCGCCAAAGCTAAAAAATCTGTATTTTTCTTCTACAGCCTTATTGTATGCGTTAAGAATGTTCTCTCTTCCGGCCAACGCTGAAACAAGCATTAATAATGTTGATTCAGGCAAATGGAAATTAGTAATAAGGCAATCAATAGCCTTAAACTGATATCCCGGATAAATAAATATCTGTGTCCATCCGCTTCCAGGATGTACAATACCATTTTCGTCTGTTACAGTTTCCAATGTTCTTGTGCTTGTAGTTCCAACAGCAATAACTCTGCCGCCATTAGCCCTGCACTCATTAATCATATTTGCATCTTCCTCGTCAACCATATAAAATTCAGAATGCATATGGTGTTCAAGAATATTTTCAACCTTAACCGGTCTGAAAGTTCCAAGACCAACATGTAATGTAACGTGAGCTATTTTAATACCTTTTTCTTTAATCTTTTCTAATAACTCTTTTGTAAAATGAAGACCTGCTGTTGGTGCAGCCGCTGAACCTTCGTATTTTGCATAAACTGTCTGATATCTGTTTTTGTCTTCAAGTTTATGTGTTATATATGGTGGAAGTGGCATTTCTCCAAGCTTATCCAACACTTCTTCAAAAATACCTTCATAAGTAAACTTAATTAATCTGTTGCCTTCTTCAACAACATCAATAACCTCGCCCGTTAAAATTCCGTCACCAAAACTTATAACAGTACCCGGCTTGCATTTCTTTCCCGGCTTAACTAATGTTTCCCAAACATCGTTTTCCTTTCTCTTTAGAAGCAACACTTCAATCTTTGCATCAGTGCCAACCTTGCTTCCATATAATCTTGCAGGAATAACCTTTGTATCATTAATTACCAAACAATCATTTGGATTCAAATAATCTATAATATCCTTAAATATATGATGTTCTATTTCGCCTGTGTTCTTATCAAGAACCATTAATCTTGAACTGCTTCTGTCCTCTAAAGGATCCTGTGCTATTAATTCTTCAGGCAAATCATAATAATAATCATGTAAACTCATTTCTTTTTTTAACATAACTTTTATCTCTTTTCTGTATAATACTTTTTTTACACTGTAATCTATATTATTTGCATATTTCAGAACTGTCAAGAACAATAGTGAAAGGTCCGTCATTTAAAAGACTTACTTTCATGTCTGCTCCAAACTCACCCTGCTCAACAACCTCTATTTCTTCCTTGCACTTTGAAATAATGTATTCATACATTTCATTTGCCATATCAGGTTTTCCGGCATTAATAAATGATGGCCTGTTACCCTTTTTGCAATCAGCATAAAGAGTAAACTGGGATACCAATAACAACTCTCCGTTAACATCCTTAAGTGCAAGATTAGTTTTTCCATCAGCATCATCAAATATTCTAAGATTAATCATTTTCTTAATCATCTTGTCGGCAATCTCTTTAGTGTCTTCATTAGACACACCAATTAAAACAAGAAATCCCTTGTTAATTGAACCTATCTCTTTATTATCAACCTTTACGGAAGCTTCATTTACTCTCTGTATTACAAAACGCATAACTTTCCTCTCTTTTCATCAAAACACCACCCGCCTTGAAACATAGATTTATTCCAAAGCGGGTGGTTTAATGTTTTTATGCTCTTAATTCAATACCCATTGATTCAAGTTCTTTCAAAATCTTATTCATAGCTGACTGAATATCACTATCTTCCAATGTTCTGTCCTTAGCTCTAAATACAATTGAATATGCTACTGACTTAAAGCCGTCTTCAATCTGATCACCTTCATAGATGTCAAATAAGCTGTAGCTTTCAAGGTTCTTTCCTGCCTTGCTTTCAATAGCTTCTTCAATCTTACCAACAGGAATATCCTTAGGTACAACCATTGAAATATCTCTTGATACAGCAGGGAACTTAGCAATTCCTTCGTACTTCTTATCAAATGAAGACATTTCGTATACATATGGCATATCAATTACTGCAATGTATGCCCTAGTCTTCATATTGTAGTTTTCGCAAACTGTTGGATGAACTTCACCTAAATAACCGATAACTGTTCCATCATAAACGATGTTAGCCTGACGTCCCGGATGAAGGAAAGTCTTTCCCGCCTTAGCATCATAATGAACTCTCTTCTTCATTCCAACCTGTTCCAATAATTCTTCTACAACACCCTTCATTGTAAAGAAATCACCTTCGCCATAGAAACCTAATATTAGCTGCATTCTTTCATCAGGAAGTTCCTTAAGTGGTAATTCCTTTGGAAGATAAACATTACCCATTTCAAAAAGTCTTACATCTTTGTTTCTTCTATTATAGTTAGTAGCAAGTGATGTAAGCATTCCACCTAAAGGTGTAGTTCTCATAACACTAAAGTCTTCTCCTAAAGGATTTGAAATAACAATTGACTGTCTGTATTTTGAATCTTTTGGAAGTAATAACTTATCATAAACCTTTGGACTTTCAAATGAATATGACATTCCCTGTGAAAATCCGCTGTATAAAGCTACCCTTCTTGCGATTTCATCAATTCTTAATTTGTATGATAATTTTCCTGATGTAGCTTCTCCACTTGGAAGAGTTGTAGGAATGTTATCATATCCATAGAATCTTGCAACTTCTTCAGCAATATCACACATACCAACTAAATCCTGTCTAAATGTTGGGATTGTAATAAGTTTTGTTTCAGGATCATATTTTAACTCTAAAGCAGGGAAGTAACTTACCATCTGCTCTTCTGTTAAATTAAATCCGATTAATTTATTTACATAGTCAGGATCAAACTTAATTGTTGTTTCTGTCTTCTTTTCAGGATAAACATCAACCATACCTGCAACAACTTCACCTGCTCCTAATTCTTCGATTAACTGACATGCTCTGTTAATAGCTGATTCTGCATTGTTAGGATCAAGTCCTTTTTCAAACTTACCTGAAGCGTCTGTTCTAAGACCAACTCTCTTAGATGAAAGACGGATGTTAGTTCCGTCAAAACAAGCTGCTTCAAAAAGCATATCCTTAACATCATCAGTAATCATTGAGTTTTCGCCACCCATAATTCCGGCAAGACCTACAGGCTTTTCACCATCGCAGATCATAAGCATTCCACTGTCTAATTCTCTTTCCTGTCCGTCAAGAGTAACGAAGTTCTCACCGTCTTCTGCTCTTCTTACTACAATCTTATGGTCTGCAATAGTATCAAGATCATAAGCATGCATTGGCTGACCAAATTCTTCCATAACATAGTTTGTAATATCTACTAAGTTATTGATAGGTCTGATACCACAGGCTGAAAGTCTTCTCTGCATCCATTCAGGTGATGGTGCAATCTTAACATTCTTAACAACCTTTGCACAATAACGCTTACATAAGTCGTTATCCTTTACTTCAACTGAAATGTAATCATTAACATCTCCGTCTGTTCCAACCGGTCCTGTAACAGGTGCCTTAAATGGCTTCTTAAATGTTGCAGCTACTTCTCTTGCAATACCGATAACACTGTAACAGTCTACTCTGTTAGATGTAATTTCATATTCAAAAACTGAATCGTGAAGTCCTAAAACTTCAATTGCATCTGATCCTACCTGAACGCTGTCATCGAAAATATAAATTCCGTATTCAGGTGCTTCAGGATAAAAATCTCTTGTTGAGCCAAGTTCTTCAATAGAACACATCATTCCATCTGAAGGAACTCCTCTAAGTTTTCCTTTTTTAATCTTAATTCCGCCTTCAGTCTTTGAACCGTCATGACCTCCGGCAACACGACCGCCGTCAAGTACTACAGGTACTTTCTGTCCTTCCTTAACATTAGGTGCTCCTGTAACAATCTGAATTGTTTCTGTTCCAATATTAACCTGACAAATAACAAGCTTATCTGCGTCAGGGTGTTTTTCTATTTTTTCAATCTGTCCAACAACGATTTTGTCAAGGTCTGCATCAAGTCTTTCAAAACCTTCACATTTTGTACCTGACAATGTCATTGCATCCATGTATTCCTGATCAGTACATTCAAGTTCAGGAACGTATGCTTTAATCCAAGATAATGGTGTATTCATTTTTATTTCTCCTTCCTGCTAACTAGAACTGGTTCAGGAAACGATCATCGTTTTCGTATAACAGTCTCATATCATCTATTTCATATTTTAATAATGCAATTCTTTCAAGACCTACACCGAAGGCAAATCCCTGATATTCCTTAGGATCAATACCGCACATTTCAAGTACGTGTGGATGAACCATACCACAACCAAGAATTTCAATCCAGCCTTCACCCTTACAGAATCTACATCCTTTTCCGCCACACTTAAAGCATGAAACGTCCATTTCTGCACTTGGCTCAGTAAATGGGAAATGATGAGGTCTGAATTTAGTCTTTGTTTCAGGTCCAAAAAGTTCCTTGGCAAATTCTGCCAATGTTCCCTTTAAGTCTGAGAAATTAATGTTCTTGTCGATTGCAAGACCTTCAACCTGATGGAATGAAGGTGAATGTGTTGCATCTACCTGGTCTGAACGGAAAACTCTACCCGGAGAAATAATTCTGATAGGTGGCTGAGTTTTTTCCATTACTCTTGCCTGTACTGAAGAAGTCTGTGTTCTAAGTACAATGTTCTTATTTATATAGAAAGTATCCTGTTCATCTTTTGCAGGATGATTGTCAGGAATATTTAAAGCTTCAAAGTTATAATGGTCATATTCTACTTCAGGACCTTCTACAACTTCGTATCCCATACCTGTAAAAATTCTCTCTAATTCTTCAAGAGCTAATGTATTAGGATGCTTATGTCCGATTTTATTCTTCTTAGCCGGAAGAGTAACGTCAATAACTTCTGCTTTCAACTTAGCTTCTCTAGCCTTAGCCTGAAGTTCTGCCTTAACTTCTTCCATTTTTTCTTCAATAATCTTTCTTGTGTCATTAACTAACTGACCAACTTTAGGTCTGTCTTCAGGAGCAACATCTTTCATGCCCTTAAGAACTTCTGTTAACTGACCTTTTTTGCCCAAAACTTCAACTCTAATCTGGTTAAGTTTGTCCAAATTGTCTGAGGCTGTAATTTTGGAAATGGCATCTTCCCTAATTGCCTGTAACTTTTCTTTCATGATAAATTCCTCTCTTTATAGATTTTAAAATAACAGGTTTGTGTTCAAGTTGTTCACATATTTTATTTTTTGGATTGCTACGTGCTTCGCACTCTCGCAATCCTTACAACAAAATTTTTTTGTTTTCCCAACGGATTGCTACGCACTACGTGCTCTCGCAATCCGTTAACTTCAATTCGCATATCGTGAAGCTTTCGCTTCACTTTTATGCTCATTGAAGTACGCATCTCAAGGTTATGCATCCACCTTTGTGCAAGCACAGGTGGATGATAACTTTGATATACTTGAAAACAAAAAAAGCACCTGTTCCATAGGGACGGATTGCTCCGCGGTACCACCCTAGTTTCCGTAATCATTATCACGAACACTCTATCTGCTTAACGCGCTACACACGTCATTCATTACTTAGATTAGTTTCTTAGATTCTTCTTTAGTATTATTCATACGTATAATCTGTTGGTGAATGCAGCTCCTGTGGGAATTTCAATATATATCTGAACCTGAAAGACCTTCCAGCCTGTGAGTCTTTCTCTCTGACGGAAAATATATATCTACTTACACACTCATCGCCTTTTACAATATGACAATTCTAACACACAAAAAAAACAGTGTCAAACAATAATGCACAGATTAGCATTTTTTCTGCTTTTCTGTGCATTTGTAAGTTCATTATATGTCAATTATTCCTGTTCTTCTTCAAAGTATCCCTTTGAAAATTCTCCATACTGATAATACCAGTTAGGTGCTATTTCTATTCTTTCATATCCTGTATCAACATTTTCCATACCTTGGAATACGTAAGCAATTGAGTTGATTATTCCAGTGTCGTAAACTGTAAAGTCTATTCTGTTGAATGCCACATATCCCTTATGCACTTCTACAGTTATAGGCATGCTTGAAATAAGATTAAATATTGTTTTTTCCATTTCACTGTTTATGGCAATCTTTTTGCTCATTGAAAGATTTCCCTTTTCGTCAATGTCAAATGTTGTTTCGTTATTTTTATTTTCAAATTCAAAATAGGAAACTATTTTTGTCATTTCAGCCATATGCTCTGTTACAAGTGGTTTAATATCATCGCTTAACATGTACATTTTTTTAATCTTTGACGGATATGCATAGTTTTCAATATTAATTTTAACTTTCTTTGTTAAACCATTGTGAGCCTTTGCGTATATTATTACAGTACCGGTCTTCATATTGTTGTTAGCTTTAACAACGCCTCTTGCATTTACCGTTGCAAGGCTTGTGTCTGAAGAACTCCATGTAAGTTTTCTGCTCAGTACTTTTTTCTTTTTTAATTTCTTAGACGGATATGCTTCGCCCTGTAGTTTAACTTTTCCGTTAAGACTTATTGTGTACTGATTCTTTATGTATTTAAATCTTCCTGCGTTCACCTTTTTTGATTTTTTATCAGTTACAATTATTGAAACTGTCTGACCTGAATTGCTAAAAACTTTCTTACCATTAGCAATAGTATAAGCCTTTATTTTGTAGCTATATACTTTGTTCTTCTTTACCTTTTTGTCAGTAAGTTTGTTTTTCTTTAATGTTTTAAACTTCTTTCCGTTCTTATATATAATGTAGCCTTTCACATTCTTAGACTTGTTCCACTTTAAAACAACCTTTTTTCCTTTTTGTTTTGCAATGAATTTTACCGGTTCATTAACCGTGTTGGTCTGAGATGCTGTATCTGCAAAAACTTCAACTGCACCAACGCCTACAAAAATACTCATTGTAAATATAAAAATTGCTATAATCTTGCTTGCTTTTTTCATAGTCCTTCGCTCCCTATTTTACCTTAATTGTAATTTCATTGCTGTATGGAGAATATTCTCTCTTGCCGTCTTCATTAATATAGAACATTCTCACTTTGTAAGAATATTTATTCTTTTTCTTAATACTCTTATCAGTATATGAATTTTTTGTTACTTCCTTGTGACTTTTCATTTTTATCTTTTTTTCAACATATATATTTTTCAAGTCTGAACCTGATGCGCATGGCTTTTCACTATATTTTAGTTTTCCGTTATGTTTATCACATTCCTCCATTCTACATCCTATATAATATTCTTTACCTTTTATGTTTTGCTTCAAATTCATTACTCTTGTTCCTTCAACTGTCTTGGTTTTTGCCTCCACACACGCGCCTTTAAACATTGTAATCACACTAAGCACTACAAGATAGCTTATCACAATTGTTAAAATTTTTTTAATTGAATTTTTTCTTCCTCCCTCATTAACACTGTTACTCATTATAATAAACAATTTGACATATTTCTATTTTTTTTTTATAATTTCATTAAAAATTGAGGATTAAAAATATGAAAAAAATGATTAATTTTACTATCATTTTTGTAACTGTACTATCCCTAACATTTATTCTTACTACCCAAGTTAATGCAGCAAAAAAAGTCACTTTGACTTATTATGCAGGAAAAGGATACTTTAAATCCGAATCCAACCAAAGTAGACATAAGATTTTAATCAAAAATCGTATTTATAAAAAAAGAGGCTATGCTCCTGCTATTAGGCGTGAAGGATACGTATTTAATGGTTGGTATACCCAAAAAAAAGGGGGAATTAAATATACTTCTTCAAAAAAAATTACAAAAAGCATAAAATTATATGCTCATTGGGTAAAAAAATATAAAGTCAATACTAATTATTTTGTTCCAATAGGTATGAAATGTAATAGTTTATCTGATTACGAACCATATTGGGGAAATCTAAAGATAATAAAGATGAAAAAGGGATCTTTTTATTATAATTATACATTGTCTAATGAAAAAGATGATTACTTCTATATTGGTACTCGTGATAATGCACTAAGTATTAACCCTTCTTCATACAAATGCTTTTATGCCGATATGAATTGCAAGTTAAAAAACATAATTAATATAAGAAAAGCCACTAATTTAAAGACTTTTTTAAAAAAATTAGACATAAAACGGTATAACTACGATTCTTCTTATAGATACTTAGAATTTGTTTATGGTTCAACTCGTTACCCCGAAGAAACTACTGATACAGATATTGTTTGGCAAATAACTTTGAATTCCAAAGTTCAAGTAACACCTGACACTATTGTTTCTTTTGAAGCTAATGATGACTGGAAACAATATTAATATAATAATATGGATCATTTTTCAACAAATTATATGCAATAAATTGCATCTAATTTGTTGCATTATAGGAGAAATATAACGTATGAAAAAAATAATCAATCTAACTATTCTTTCAACAATTATACTAGCACTAGCCTTTATCCCTGCCGTTCCAACTAATGCAGCTTCAAAGGTTAACATTACTTATTATGCAAATAACGGTTACTTCAAAACAAAACCTAACTGTAGCAAGAACAAAATTACTATCAAAAATAAAATTAACAAAAAACGTGGTTATGCTCCTGCAGTAAGACGTAATGGATATGCTTTTAATGGCTGGTACACAAGAAAGAAAGGTGGAATAAAATATTTCCCATCCAAAAAAATTACACAAAAGAAAAAATTGTATGCTCATTGGTTGAAAAAATATCATTTAAACACAAATTACTTTATTCCTGTAGGAATGACTTATTATAGTTTATCTGACTATGAATCATATTGGGGAAAATTAGAAATTGTAAAAAGCAAAAAGCATACCGATAATTATGATTATACCTTAAAAAATTCTAAGGGTGACATTTTTTATGTTGGTACAGGCGTAGTTAGTATAGACTCTAATTATACTTTTACCTATAATTACAAATTTTCCGATATAGACTGTAAATTAAAAAATTTAATCAATATAAAAAAACCTACTAATTTTAAGAAATTTCTCAAAAAATTAGGTGTAAAATATTATAATTACGATTCCTCTGATAAATATTTAGATTTTGTTTGTGGCAAAACGCATTTTCCAAAAGATACATATGACACCGATATGGTTTGGATAATATATCTTAACGAGAAAAACCAAGTTACTCCTGATACTGTTGTTTCATTTGATCCAAATGATGAATGGGAACATTACTAATAAAAATATCTTTTACAAATTAGATGCAATAAATTGCATCTAATTTGTTGCATTATAGGAGAAATATAACGTATGAAAAAAGTAATTAATCTAACTATTCTTTCAGCAATTATACTATCACTAATCTTTATCCCTACCGTTCAAACTAATGCAGCTTCAACGGTTAACATTACATATTATTCAAGTAATGGTTATTTCAAAGCAAAGCCTAACCGTAGTAAGAGCAAAATTACTATCAAAAATAAAATAAACAAAAAACGTGGCTATGCTCCTTCCATTAGACGCAACGGATATAGTTTTACTGGTTGGTATACTCAAAAAAAAGGTGGTAAGAAATATTCAGCTTCTACCATCATCAAAAAAAAGCTTAAGCTTTATCCTCATTGGGTAAAAAGATACAAAATTAATACTAATTATTTTGTTCCTATGGGATTAAGTCTAACCGGGGTCGACGACTTTCAAAAATATTATGGCGAACTTACTGTTATTAGAAAAAACATTAAAGCACATGTTTCTCCTGGTGAATATTACTGTAAAAACAATAAAGGAGATTCAATATCTATTTTTTCTTGGTATGGATATAATGGTGATTACTTTCAAATAGACTCTTTAAAATGTAAGTTAAAAAATGTTATTAATATAAAAAAGACAACTTCTTTGAGCTTATTTCTAAAAAAACTTGGAGTAAAAGAATATAATTATAATTCAAAAACTCACTCTATAGATTTTATATGTGGAAAATGTTATTGTAACTTTCACAATGATGACGATGCTGAATATGAGGATATCTGGTGAACAATTAAAATGAATGATAAAAACCAACTTACTCCTGATACTGTTGTTAATTTTGATCTAATAACTGATTGGCAAATTTGGTAATAAAACACAATGTAGGAGATAACTGAACTATGAAAAAATTAATTTATTTAACAACTATATTTACAATTTTAGTATCACTAACCTTTATCCCTGCCATTCCAACCAATGCAGCAGCAAAGGTTAATATTACATATTATGCTGGTAAAGGTTACTTCAAAGCAAAACCTAACCGTAGTAAGAACAAAATTACTATCAAAAATAAAATAAACAAAAAACGTGGCTATGCTCCTTCTATCAGACGTGATGGATATACTTTTGATGGCTGGTACACTAAGAAAAAAGGAGGCAAGAAGTATTCAGCTTCCACCATCATCAAAAAAAAGCTTAAACTTTACCCACGTTGGATTAAAAAATACAAAATTAATACTAATTATTTTGTTCCTATGGGATTAGGTTTACCCGATATAGAAAGCTTTCAAAAATACTTTGGTAAACTTACTTTAATCAATAAAAATGTTGAAGAAGATGTTTATCCTAGTAATTATATATGCAAAACCCACAAAAAAGATTTGATTTATATATCTAGTTGGCCCACATCAGATTCCGATGCTTACTTTATTGATTATACAAAATGCAAGCTAAAAAACGTTATTAACATAAAAAAAACAACTTCTATGGGTATGTTTTTAAAAAAACTAGGTGTAAAACAGTACAATTATAATTCAAAAACTCATACTTTAGATTTCATATGTGGAAAATGTTATTGCATTTCTAATGTCGATGACGATGACGATGCCGAATACGAAGATGTATGGTGGACAATAAAAATGAATAATAAAAATCAAATTATGCCTAGTACGGTTGTAAAATTTGAACTTATAACTGACTGGCAAATATGGTAGTCATCTTTTAACTTAATACTTTAAACAAATTAGATGCAATTTATTGTATCTAATTTGTTGCATTATAGGAGAAATATAACGTATGAAAAAAATAATTAATCTAACTATTCTTTCAACAATTATACTATCACTATCCTTTATTCCTGCCATTCCAACTAATGCAGCTTCAAAGGTTAACATTACATATTATGCGGGTAAAGGTCACTTCAAAGCAAAACCTAACCGTAGTAAGAGCAAAATTAATATCAAAAATAAAATAAACAAAAAACGTGGCTATGCTCCTTCTATCAAACGTGATGGATATACTTTTGATGGTTGGTACACTAAGAAAAAAGGTGGCAAGAAATATTCAGCTTCTACCATTATTACAAAGAATCAAAAACTTTATCCTCATTGGTTAAAGAAATATAAAGTCAATAATAATTACTTTATACCGTTAGGTACAACTTATCCTAATTTATCTGATTATGAACCCTATTGGGGGACTTTAAAAATACTAAAGAAGAAAAAAGGCTCTTATTCCTATGATTATACTTTGATTAATGAGAAGCAAGATTATTTTTATGTTACCAGCAATGTTAATGCCCTAGATGATAATGGTAACTTTTTATATGATTATGGTTTTTCTAGTTTAAACTGTAAGCTAAAAAATTTGATTAATATAAATAAAGCTACCAATTTTAAAATTTTCTTAAGAAAATTAGGCGTAAAATATTACAATTACGATTCTAATTCTAAATTTTTAGATTTTATCTGTTGCAAAACTTATTATGCCTCTGAACATAAATATATTGATGTAGTTTGGCAAATATATCTTGATAAAAAGAATCAAATATTCCCAAACACTAACGTCTCATTTGTATTAACAGATGATTGGAAACGCTACTAATATTTTTGCTCAAAACAGATATTATTTTTACACTATCGAGGAGATTGTCTTATGAAAAAACTAATTAATTTACTTATTCTATTTACAACCATTTTATCACTAACCTTTATTCCTGCCATTCCAACCAATGCAGCATCAAAGGTTAACATTACATATTATGCAAATAACGGTTACTTCAAAGCAAAACCTAACCGTAGTAAGAGCAAAATTACTCTCAAAAATAAATTAAATAAAAAACGTGGTTATGCTCCTTCTATCAGACGTGATGGATATACTTTTGATGGCTGGTACACTAAGAAAAAAGGAGGCAAGAAGTATTCAGCTTCCACCATCATCAAAAAAAAGCTTAAACTTTACCCACGTTGGATTAAAAAATACAAAATTAATACTAATTATTTTGTTCCTATGGGATTAAGTTTGACTGGGGTTGACGATTTTCAGAAGTATTATGGCAAACTTACAATCACTAGCCAAAGTGTGAAAAAGCGTGTTTATCCTGGTAAGTTTAATTGCAAAAATGAAAAAGGTGATTTGATATATATATCATCCTGGTACGGATACGATTCTGATTCCTACCAAATTGACTACCTAAATTGTAAATTAAAAAATGTCATTAATATAAAAAAGCCAACTTCTATGAGCACATTTTTCAAAAAATTAGGTGTAAAGAAATATAACTACAATTCAAAAACACACACTATAGATTTTATATGTAAAAAGTGTTATTGCAATTTCCACAATGATGATGCAGAATATGAAGATATTTGGTGGACAATCAAAATGAATGATAAAAATCAACTTACTCCTGATACCATTGTTAATTTTCAACTTATAACAGATTGGGAAGTATGGTAATATTTTCCCTTACTTATTTCAGGTCTGCCACTTTCATGGCAGACCTGTTTTTTATATTTTGTCATCTACTTCTTCATCTTCGCTGTTGCATGTATTTAATATTTCTTTTAAACACTGGTTTATTTCGTTATTGTCTTTTATTTCTCTTTTAGTTTCTCCCTCACACATTGGTGGTTCCAGTTCCAGTGGTTTTACATCGTTTAATAACAAGTCTCCCTCTACGAATTTAAGGCAAGGATTGCTTTCTGCTTCGTGGGTGTTCATTTTCGGTGGCATTGTTTTTCCTAATGAGTTGAATTTGTATGCCTGATAATAAACTGTTCTAAGGTATAATGTTATTCCGGCAGACATTGTTCCCGTTGTGGGATTAAATTCCATAACTTTCGCAACTGCATTCATATTTAAACCATTTTCTACCGTATTGTCATACATATTAAAGCCTACGTAGTTGATATAGTATTCTTCGTATGAATTGTAAACTGTTGATGCTCCATAAGGTGCATACATGTCAACGGTTACACTTCTTGGATTTGTGTCCGGATTGTAGTTTGTTGTTCCAACTGCCGGCAAATATACTGCTTCTAATGAAACTGTTGTAATGTATTTCTTACAATTATCGTATAGTCTGATTTTAAATACTACTCTTAGGTTTGTAAGTTTTACACGCAGGCAGTTTGCTCTTCCCGGTATGGTTGATACTGTTGAAAAAGTAGGTGGATTTCCCATTTCTGCCAATTCCTCTTCAGTATATTCAACTGTTTCTTCTTCACCTGTAAAATAGCCTTTTCCTGAATATATTTTTATATCTGCCACCAAAAGCTGAACGTAAGTTGTTGTTGGATAAAGTGTTAAAATATTCTCAGGTATGGTTATTGTTCTACACAGATTTATTCCTACCTCATCATATATTATAGGGGAATATATAGACAAGTTTTCAGGTTCACCACATCCGGGGCTTACACATACATCACAATCTTTTCCGGTATGGCAACACTGATTGCACGACATCATTTTATAATCTGACATTTTTATCTCCTCTTTTTGTTTATTATATTTTATGCCGTATTACTCATAATGTTGCTTACACTTTTATATTTTTATTTATTGTTGATAATAGTAAAAAATGCTATACTAACTCATATGATTAAGTAAAGGATTTTATTATGAAACATAAATTATTTAATTTTATAAAAAAAGCATATGACTTTATTGACACTATTGGGCAGGACAAAGTAGGTATCTATACAGCTCAGGCTTCTTTCTTTATTATTTTGTCCATTTTTCCATTTATACTTTTGTTTTTTAATTTAATAGGTCATGCTTCAATTAATCAGAATACTATTATTTATTTGATTCATTCATATGCACCTGATTCTCTTAAGCCTTTATTTGTTCAGGCTGTTAGTGAAATATATGAACATGTATCAAGTGCTGCTGTGTCCATTACAGCCATTGCTGCAATATGGTCAGCATCTAAAGGCGTGTTGTCTGTAATGTTTGGCTTGTACGAAATAGCAAAAATTCACCAGAAACGTAATTATTTCATATCAAGATTTGTATCAATGCTTTATACAATAATATTTACTGTTGCATTGGCTTCTACAATGGTACTACTTGTTTTTGGTAATAAGCTCTTTAACCTTGCCATGTCACTGGCTCCATGGTTAAGACAGATATCTATTGTTACATTAATGCTTAGATATCTTTTGGTATTCTTACTTCTGGTGCTTTTCTTCTCATTAATATACAGACTTGCCAATTTTAAGCTTGCTACTTTTGGAAAAGTATTTCCGGGTGCTTTTTTCTCAGCACTTGGCTGGGTTGTTTTTTCCTATATCTTTTCTATTTATGTAGACAGCTTTTCAGGAATGTCTTATATGTATGGAAGTTTTACCGCTGTAATCGTATTTATGTTATGGATTTATTTTTTGATTTATATAATGTTTATCGGTGCGGAAATCAATAAGCTTCTCTTCCCTGAAACTGAAGCTACAGTTACTGTAAAGATGTAATTTCAACGTCATTATAAAAGGTTGCAAGTATTTCCTTGTAACCTTTTCCTTTTTTTGCCATTTGGCAGGCAGCACTTTGGCTCATTCCACTTCCGTGTCCAAATCCACCTCCGTATATTTTTATTCCATCCAATTTGTTGTTTTTGTACACGCTTTTTATTGAAATAAACGCACTTGGAAGCATGCTTAATTTTGTTCTCTTTGTTTTATCGCTTAGTTTTATTGTTGAGTAATATGAGCTTAGTATTTTTCTAATCTGATTTTGATTTACAATGGATATTTGTCTCTTATCTCCATAAATAGTCATTTGGGCAACTATTCCCCCTGCCCCTCTTTTGTTTATTTCCATTCGGTTAATTGTGCCTACATTTACTGCCATATTTTTGTATATGGAATTTTCTATCTGCTTAGTTGTCAGATATGTTGTCCATCTGTAAAAAGGCGATTTTTTTTCTACTGATTTAGGTTTTTCTTTTATATATTTATCAAATATTTTTTCATCTGATATGTTTTCCGTGATTGTTGTAAGATTGGTTTCCTTTAAATATTTCTGTTTCTTTATCCCCCATATTCTATAGTCTGTTGTATATCCCCATGACGTAGAAAAATAATATGCATTTATTAATTTCCCTTTATACTTCATTACCGTGCCTTTTGTTTCATTTGCTGCTTTTATGCTGTTTTCTCCGGGAACGTTTTTGTTGTACACCTGATAACTTACGCTGTCGTCTCCCTTGGCATTGTATTTTTTATATTTTTTGCCCTGACTTTTCATAATATATGTTCTGGCACAAACTGCCTGTGCCTTAAGGGCTTCTTTTGGCGATTCTTCCCCTATTTCGCTGGAAATTACCGCTGCAACATAATCTTCCATACCAACCTGATTAACTAACACAAGACCACTGCTTTCTTTATATATGTAGAAAATCCCCTTATAACTTTGCATATTCGTTTCATCTTTCAGTATTGACATTTCACCTTTAGGCTCCACTTTTATAACATTGCTTTGTTTAAAATATTTACTGCCTGTTCCAATATCAATCTGCTTCTTTATGCTCTTTTTATTCTTAAAATTTTCTCCAAAATATATGTTTAATACTGATGCCTTGGCTACAAATTTTGAATAGTGCATTGTGATATAATTATTATTTAGAATAACAATTCTAACTGTGTTGTCTTTTTTGCTTTCTTCATTGGTTGTTGTCTCTGCTTCTGTTTTTATTTCAGTAATATTTTCGCTATTGACCGCCTGCAGGGACTTTTCTCCTGAATCATATTCAGGAATATACTCTACCTGATTAACTTTAAAAATAACCGCTGACAAAAACACTGCCACAAAAATACATACTGCTAGTTTTAATTTCATACTTCCCCCATTATTTCTTCTGATAAGATTTCTCAGAAAAAAAACGTAGTATAAAAAAATATACTACGTTTCTCATCTGTTATAATCGTTTCTCGCACATTCAAGTCATGCTTCGCATAAGGTGCTCGAAATCATAATCAATCACTTCGTGATTGGTTATAAAATATGTACCTGAAATGCCGGCCTGCGTTTTGAGTCCTAGCAAACGCCAGGTGGGCAACCGCATCTAAAGTTCTGCCTTCCACCTGATAATGAGGCTTGACATCCCTTTAGAGATTAGGAATCCCTTTATTCAAACTGTAGGTTCAAAATAGGCAGGATTCACGAACATTTCAGGTCAAAATAATTAATAAATATTAATTATTTTGATAATGTAATTATAGTTTATCATTGCAATTTTTGCAATCACTTTTCGTTTACATTTTATGATTATTTTTTCTTTATGATGTTGTTTTTGTCTTTAAAAATATGTCCTTCAGGAATAACTCCACGAACACTTGATAATGGATAAACATTACAGTGTCTTCCGATTACTGTTCCCGGATTTAATACTGAATTACAACCAACTTCTACATAGTCTCCAAGCATTGCACCGAACTTTTTAAGTCCTGTTTCAATCTGCTCATCGCCGTTCTTTACTACTACTAATGTTTTGTCTGATTTTACATTAGATGTAATTGAACCTGCTCCCATATGAGAATGTGTTCCAAGTATACTGTCACCAACATAGTTGTAATGTGGAACCTGTACTGTATTAAATAAAACAACGTTCTTTAATTCTGTAGAATTTCCAACTACACAGTTCTTCCCAACAATTGCCTTTCCTCTAACGAAAGCTGATGGTCTTATTTCTGTGTCAGCGTCAACAATCAAAGGACCTGTTAAGCTTGCTGTTGGAGCAATCTTAACTGTTTTGTGAACCCAGATGTTATCTTCAATCTGATTAAATTCATCCTTTGGAAGTGTTGGTCCAAGTTTCATAATAAAGTCTCCAATATCAGCTAAAACTTCCCATGGGTATGTTTTTCCTTCAAATAATTTCGCAGCTATTGTTTCATTTAAATCATATAAATCCTTTATTGTATACATTTGGTTTTCTCCTTTATTCTACTGTTACGGATTTTGCAAGGTTTCTAGGCTTATCTACGTTTAATCCCTTAAGTACTGTTGTGTAATATGCAATTAACTGTAAAGGAATTACTGTTAACATAGGCATTAAAACATCTTCCATTGCAGGTACTTCGATAGCTTCATCGATTACGCCCTCACTAAATTCTGTTCCTTCCTTACATACGGCAATTGTAAATGCTCCTCTTGACTTAACTTCAACAATGTTGCTTACTGTCTTTTCTAATAATTCTGTTTGAGTAGCTACGCCGATTACTGGCATTCCATCTTCTACTAATGATATTGTTCCATGCTTTAATTCACCTGCTGCATATGATTCTGAATGAATGTATGAAATCTCTTTTAACTTAAGTGAACCTTCCATACTTAATGCATAGTCTAAACCTCTACCAATGTATAATAAGCTCTGTGCTGTAATTAACTTACTTGAAACATATTTACATTTCTTTTCACATTCCATTGTTTTTTCAATAATGTCAGGGATTTCAGCAAGCTTAGCTGTTAATCTCTTACATTCATTTTCATCAATGTGTCCTTTTGCATATGCCATTTCAAATGCAAGAAGGTACATTACTGACATCTGTACTGAAAATGCCTTAGTTGAAGCAACCGAAATTTCAGGACCTGCATGTGTATAAAGAACCATATCTGATTCTCTTGCAATCGATGAGCCCTTAACGTTAACAACTGATAAAACCTTGGCACCTTTATCGTGTGCAAGATGAAGTGCTGCCTTAGTATCTGCTGTTTCACCTGACTGTGAAACTACAATAACTAAATCTTCAGGTGTTATAATTGGATCTCTGTATCTAAATTCAGATGCAATATCTACTGTTACTTCTGTTCTTGCAAGCTTTTCGATTACGTATTTTCCAACCATACCGGCATGCATTGCTGTACCACAGGCTACAATAAATAACTTTCTGTAATTCTTTAAAGCTTCTAATGTTAAACCACATTCTGAAAGGTCTGGCATTCCATTTACAATTCTTGGTGTGATTGTTGTCTTTACTGCGTTAGGCTGTTCATGAATCTCTTTTAACATAAAATGTTCATATCCGCCTTTTTCTGCAGCATCCATATCAAGGTTAGAAACCTGAACTTCTTTCTTGATAGGTAATTTATGCATATCACAGAACTCAACTCTGTCTGACTTAATTGTTGCAATTTCGTTTTCTTCTAAAAGATAGTAATTTCTTGTATATTTCAAAATTGCAGGTACGTCTGATGCAATAAAGTTCTCTTCGTCACCGGCACCGATTATAAGTGGGCTATCTTTTCTTACTGCAAAAATCCTGTCAGGAAAATCTTTAAATACAATACCAAGTGCATATGCTCCTCTTACATCTTTAAGAGTCTTGATAATTGCATCTACAGGATCACCTTCGTAATAATAATCTAATAATTTAGCTACTGTTTCTGTATCTGTTTCACTAATAAATGTGTATCCCTTCTCAATAAGGAAATTCTTAATATCTTTGTAGTTTTCAATAATACCATTGTGTACAATTGATACTCTCTTATTTCCATGAGGATGTGAGTTAATATCTGATGGTTCACCATGAGTTGCCCATCTTGTATGACCGATACCACAATGTCCCATTGGCTTGTGTTCAGCTACTTTCTCTCTTAAGTTCTTTAACTCGCCTTTAGCCTTTTCTACTGTTATTTCTCCATTTTCAAATACGGCAATACCTGCTGAGTCATATCCTCTATACTCTAACTTAGATAATGAATCTAATAAAACGTCTGTACAGTCTCTTTCACCTACATAACCTACTATTCCACACATTACTTATTGTTCCTCCTATAAAATTGCGACACATAATTATAATAATTAGTCATCTGACCTGCGTTATTTAAATTAATAACGTTATTAAATCTGCCCCTGATAAAATCATCCAGCTTTTTCATATATTCCTCTGACGTTATTTTTCCTTCCGCTACCTGGGTAAGCCCAAGTTCCCAACTGGCTGTCAATTCAGGATTAAGCAATGATTTAATTGAACCGTGAACTACTCCAAAAATCATTTCTCCCAACTGAGTCGGAGTAATTACCTGTGTCTTCTTATTTAATGATATGTACTTAATGTTCACCAGTTTCTTTATTATTTCTGCTCTTGTTGCGCTGGTTCCGATTCCCGAGCCTTTAATCTGTGCTCTCAAATCTTCATCTTCAATAAGCTGACCTGCATTCTCCATGGCAAGAATAATCGAACCTGATGTGTACCTTTTAGGTGGCGTTGTCTCACCTTCTTTTATACTCATCTCATTAACGGTAATTTTACCACCTTTGGGCATATTATACAACAATTTAAAAAATTCTTCATCTAATTCTGCCTCTTCGTTGATAATATTTTCATTTTCGAGCTCTTCTTTAGCTTTTTCTTCATTAGTTTTTTTGTCTGATTTATTGTCTGTCTTATTGTCGGTAGCTTTCTTTTTGCTAGGAACTCCTGCTATTTCAAGATAACCTTTTTGAGCCAAAATCTTAAAGTTAGATGAGAAGTGTTCTGTAGTTGTTGTTCCATCACTAAATGTTGCCGGCATAACTCCTACCAAAGTAGCTTTTTTGTATATTGCCGGTGGATAGAATATGCTTAAGAAACGTCTCACTATAAGCATATACACTTTCTGATTAATTGGTTTCTGCTTAGCCAAACCGTTTAATCCCTGACCTGTCGGTATTATGGCATAATGATCTGTTATCTTTTTGTCATCTACATATTTAGTCTTTGCAAGGTTCTTGTAGGACTGTTGCTTTAAAATATTCTGTGCAAAAACGCTACATGGCTGATAATATTGCAAGCCCGAAATATTCTTGCTTATCTCCTTTGCAACTGCCGTCGAAAGAACTCTGGCATCTGTTCTTGGGTAAGTTACAAGCTTGCTTTCGTACAACTGCTGCACTACATTTAATGTTTCATCAGGACTAATCTTAAACATCTTTGAACAGTCATTTTGAAGTTCCGCTAAATTGTATAACAACGGTGCCTGTTTTTTTTCATCCTTCATAGTGATGGACTTAATAGTCATTTCTAATGGATATTTTTCAATGTTCATATCACCAGTATTTTCCGAATTTTTTCCTACTGCACTGTTTGTTACATTATTGCTTGTATCGTCTGATGCAATATTTGTGGAATTGTTGTTTGTTGCTATTTCGTCATTGCTATTGGCTGTTCCATTTTCCTCTAAAGCTCTTATCAGTGCCTGGGCTGTCGTTTTTTCTTTAAATCCGTTTTCTTTATACAAAAGTGGAGATTCAAAGAATTTTGATGTTTTCTGTGATTTCCATTCTGTATCTATTTTTCGTCCGTGTATATCAGTCTTTGCCATAACTCTATAGAAAGGTGTTTTTTCGAAACCTCTTATTTCACGCTCTCTATTGCATACCATTCCAAGAACGCAGGTCATTACTCTACCAACATTAATTGACTTCCACTCTCCCTTTAAATAATTGGTTATGGAATTTCCATATTTTAAGGTTAAGAGTCTTGAAAAATTAATTCCCATCAAATAATCTTCTTTTGCTCTAAGATATGCTGCGTCAGAAAGATTGTCATATTCCTTTAGGTCTTTTGCCTCTTTTATTCCACGAAGAATTTCTTCCTCAGTCTGGGAATCAATCCATACTCTCTTCTCTTTTTTGCCTTTAACTCCCGCTTCCTGGGCAACTAATCTATATATGTATTCTCCCTCTCGTCCCGAGTCGGTGCAAACATATATTGTGTCCACGTCATCACGGTTCAAAATCTCTTTTACTATATTAAATTGTTTTTTTACCCCGGGAATCACCTCATACTTCCATTGTCCCTGAGGTATAAATGGCAAATCTCTAAGATTCCATTTTTTGTATTTTTCATCATAACATTCCGGATAACTCATTGTTACAAGATGACCAACGCACCATGTAACTATGGCATTTTCACTTTCCATGTATCCGTCTCTCCTAGTTGTCTTTAGCTTTAATGCCTTGGCAAACTCTGCTGCCACACTAGGTTTTTCTGCAATAAATACTGCTTTCATACAGCTCTCCTATGTTCTATTTGCTGATTTCGTTTTTATGTACATTTGGATTTGTTTTTTGTTTGATTTACTATATACATTTTTTATTTTGCTTTTTCTATAAGTTTTATTTGCTGATTTCGTCTAATGTTTTAGTGTAGGCTGGAAGAAACATTTCAATAAATTTCTCAATTTCTTCCATATGCATTTCATCCAAAGCCTTCTTTATTGTTTCCTCAGCTTTTGCAAAATCAGTGTTTCCTGTATTTCTTTCTTCTATGCACTTAATATATGCAGACATCTTATCTGCTGCCTTTACATATTTCCAATTAATGTCATCATTCTCAATTAATATGTCTTCATATGCATTCTGCATTTCTTCCGGCAACTCTGAAATCAACTGGCAGGCCGCCACATTTTCAACCTTCTTGTATGCATCTCTTATTTCAGGTGCATAATACTTAATCGGTGTTGGCAAATCCCCTGTTATAATTTCTGTTGTGTCATGCATAATTCCAAGCATTGCTATATGCTCAGCATCCAACTCTTTTCCAAAATAAGTATTACCTATAACTGCCAAAGCATGAGCTATAATAGCAACTTCCAAGCTATGCTCCGCAATATTTTCAGTTTTTGTATTTCGCATCAATCCCCAGCGATTGATGTATTTCATTCTGGCTAACATACCAAAGAAATTATTCATTGTGTAACTCCTATTCTTCTGTGTGATATCTATTATCTATGGATTATCTATTATCTATGGATTATCTATTATCTGTGAATTATCTATTATCTGTGTGTTTTCCATATATTTCATATATAGATTTCTGTAAATTTTTCAATCTAATAACTTCAACAACGATGCCTTACATTGTGTCCGCTAAAATTTAATATAACTTTTATATTATAGCAAACTTTTATTAATAATGCTAATATTTGAACGTGATAAATGTTTGTTATTGAGTTTTTATTTTGTACCACCACAGCCTTACGCCATGGTGGTACATTCTTTAAAACAAGTTTTTTATCAACTTCCGATGCTCAATTATGACTACTTATACAACTACTTACGCAACCACTCATACAATTGCTCATACTGCCACTCATACAATTACTCATTTCTTTAATCATCGGGACAAATCTACTTATTACTTTCCCTATCAACCATCTCATACAGTTTCTTCATTGCATCTTTCAGTCCACCGATTTCATCTATTATGCCTTCCTTAACTGTCTGCTTGCCAACGAGAATACTGCCCACATCTTTTGTCAGAATTTCAGTTTCATTCATTAATTCTGAAAATCTGTTTTCGCGAATGTGACAGTGATTGATTACGAAATCATTTATTCTTTCCTGTATTTTTTTGAAATATTCGTAGGTCTGCGGCACTCCTATAAACATACCATTCATTCTTACCGGATGTATTACCATTGTTCCTGTTGGCACAATAAATGAATAATCAGCAGATACCGCTAACGGCACTCCTATTGAATGACTTCCTCCAAGTACAAGTGAAACTGTTGGTTTGCTTAGACTTGCAATCATTTCCGCAATGGCAAGTCCACACTCCACATCTCCACCAACTGTATTTAATATAATCAGCAAGCCATCTATATCCTGATCGTCTTCGATTTTTGCAAGCATTGGCAAGATGTGTTCATATTTGGTAGCCTTAGTACCTGATGCCACATTTTCGTGCCCCTCTATTTCTCCGATTATGCTTAACAAAAATATATTCTTGTGATTATTATTGTGATCAAGTTTTACCTGACCATATTCTTTAATTTCATCCATAAAAAAACCTCCATACTACTCTCTATGTAGTATGGAAGCTTTTTCAAAAAATATTATAAGATATTATTTATTATACTCCTCTACGATTTCATCATAACTTAACTTTCCACCAAACAAATCAAGTGCACTGCCAATTGTGAAATCCAGATTGCCCTGTGAAATTTCAGCAAACTTTTCAATCTGTTCTTTTGAACCTATTCCGCCGGCATATGTTATCGGAATGTCTGTAAACTTAGACAACATTTCAACCAGTTCTTCTTCCATTCCACCTGATTTGCCTTCCACATCAACGCCGTGTACAAGAAATTCATCACAATATTCAGACAACTTCTTTAATGTTTCAAGATTTACAACTTCATCTGTAAACTTTTGCCATCTGTCTGTAACTATGTAATATTGTCCATCTTTCTTTCGACAACTTAAATCCAAAACAATATGTTCTTTTCCAACAGCTTTTACAAGGCTTTTAAGATTGCCGTAATTAACTCTTCCGTCCTTAAAAACAAAAGATGTTACTATTACGTGAGTCGCACCAGCTCTTATGTAGTCGTCTGCATTAATTGCCGTAACGCCACCGCCTATCTGCATTCCATTAGGATATGCCTTAATTGCAGCCAATGCCTGCTTTTTTGATTCCTTAAAGAACTCAGAACCTCCGGCATTTAAAATTATAATATGACCGCCTTTTATCCCATCTTTTTTGTAGAGATTAGCATAATAGGCTGCATCTTTTTCTGATACAAAATTTTCATCTGCCTGATTTCCTTTATCCTTAAGGCTTCCGCCTACTAACTGTTTTACTTTTCCATTATGTATGTCTATACACGGTCTGAATTTCATAATCTATGCTCCTTGATTAGTAACTTATAATTTGGATTTTCTTATGATACCGCTCCTCGCAAGAGTTTATAATTAAATTCTTTAATTTTATGCATTTAGTGCCTGCTCTAAATCTGCGATTATATCTTCTGCATCTTCAATTCCTACAGAAAATCTAATTAAATCAGGCTGTACACCTGCTTCGATTAACTGCTCGTCTGTCATCTGTCTGTGAGTATGACTTGCCGGATGAAGTACACATGAACGTGCATCTGCTACGTGTGTAACAATTGCCACGAATTTAAGGTTATCCATAAACTTAATTGACGCTTCACGTCCACCCTTAATTCCAAATGTTAATACTCCACAAGTTCCATTAGGCATATATTTCTGTGCCAAATCGTAGTATTTGTCTCCTTCAAGTCCCGGATAGTTAACCCAAGCCACCTTGTCATTATTCTTGAGCCACTTAGCTACCTTTAATGCATTTTCGCAATGTTTAGGCATTCTAAGGTGTAATGTTTCAAGTCCTACATTAAGCAGGAATGAGTTCATTGGTGCTGGAATTGAGCCTAAATCTCTCATTACCTGTGCTGTAGCTTTTGTAATATATCCTGCCTTACCGAATTTTTCTGCATAAACAATTCCATGATATGAATCATCCGGTTCAGTCATTCCAGGAAACTTGTCTGCGTGTGCTTTCCAGTCAAAATTGCCACTGTCTACAATTGCTCCGCCTACTGCCATAGCATGACCATCCATATATTTTGTAGTTGAATGTGTAACAATGTCAACTCCATATTCAAAAGGTCTGCAATTAATAGGTGTTGGGAAAGTATTGTCAACAATAAGTGGCACTCCATGAGCGTGGGCTGCCTTGCTGAATTTTTCAAAATCAAATACAACAAGAGACGGATTTGAAATTGATTCTCCAAAAACACATTTTGTATTTGGTCTGAACTCTTTTTCCAAATCTTCCGGTGAAATATCAGGATCAACAAATGTTACATCTATTCCCATCTTCTTCATTGTTACTCCAAAAAGATTAAAGGTTCCTCCGTAAACATTTGAAGAGCAGATAAAATGATCTCCCGCTTCACAAATATTAAATACAGCGTAAAAATTAGCTGCCTGACCTGAAGATGTAAGCATAGCTGCAGCACCACCTTCAAGTTCACAAATCTTTGATGCCACCGCATCGTTAGTTGGGTTCTGTAATCTTGTGTAGAAATATCCGCTGTCTTCTAAATCGAATAGTCTTCCCATCTGTTCAGATGTGTCATACTTAAAAGTTGTACTCTGGTAAATTGGAAGAACTCTTGGCTCTCCCTTAGTTGGCTTCCATCCACCCTGAACACATATTGTTCCTTTGTTGTTTTCCATTTTCTTGCTCCTTAAATAAATATCTTTTTTTCTTATATAAATAGAATTGCAAGAGCTAAATTTTCATTAATTCATGCTTGCAATCCTTTAACCGGAACATTTATTCCGGTTTATAATCTTTTAATAAAATATGACTTGTGATACTGCATATGGCAAATAGAATTGCTATAATTACAACTGATGTTATAAAAAATCTTTTGTTCATTATAGGCATAACACAAGTATCTATAAAAAAAAGAACAAAAAGCACCGTGGCTATTTTGTTGCATAATTTTCCAATCTTAATCTTTTTGTCTTCTGTCATAAAGCGTTCTCCATGTATTGTTATATATTTAACTATAATCTTCTTATCACTCTGGTTAATGTTATAATTATCTAATTATTATAACATTAGCTAATCTTTATATCAATCTCAACCACATTGGTAGGAATAAGATGAGGGGCAATCGCACTAGCAGTTCATAGTGCAAAACGATAGCCCCTTAACATAACAAATTTTAAATTGTTTTATTTTTCTAAAAAATATTATCCTTAATTAAATCCAAAGAATTTGTTTACAACCTTATATCCTACTACAGAACACTTTCTACCAAACTTTCCCGGAAGATTCATTGTTCTTCCAAGAAGTGAATTTCTTACTATTCCATATAATTCAGGATTTGCTTCTTCAAGCTGTTTCCAAAGCTTTTCTTTGTCCTTTAATCTTTCCTCAGAGCCTTCTCTAATTGAAAGAATTGAAGATACACACATCATCATATCAAAATAATGAATCATTGCATCATTTGCGTTCTTCTGGTCCTTTGGACTGCTATTGTAGATTTCAAGCATAAGCTTTGTAACTCTGTACTGCTGGTCAAGTCTTTTAATCATAACTGATTCATGAACTGACTGGTCATCTCTTCCGATAAAATATTTGTAAAGGCAAACATCTAAGTAATAGATATTCTTTACATATGGCAACGGCTGGAATACATAAATGTTGTCAACATAGAATGTATGCTTTGGAAGTTCCATTCCACATTCTCTAAGAATCTTTGTTCTGTAAATAACTGAATGCATTAGCAAATACTGTGTTCTTCCAAAATGAATATCTTCCCAACCAAGCATTTTGCCCGGTGTCATGGCACTTCTGTATCTCATAATCTTCTTGTGTCTTGCACCCTGCTTGTCATACATAAAATTAGACACAAGCATATCAAGACCTGCATCTTTTGCAACCATTTCTTCCAAAAGATTTAATACTTTTTCAAGTGCTTTTCTTCCAAGGCAGTCATCGCTGTCAACTACCTTAAAATACAAACCTGTTGCATTCTTAATTCCTGTGTTTACAGCTTCTCCATGTCCACCGTTTTCCTGATGAATTACTCTTACAATGTTAGGAAACTTTTCTTCATACTTCTTTGCAATCTGCAATGTGTTATCTGATGAACCGTCATCTACAATAATAATTTCAACTCTGTCTCCACCTGTTAATGCACTACAAATACTTTTTTCCATGTAATCCTGTGAATTATAACATGGAATTGTAATCGTCAATAATTTCATTACCTGTCCTCCTAATCTGTACCGCCCCTCCCCTTTGCGTGGGCAATTGTCGGGAAATATGCTTTTTAATTTATTTCCTCTGGTACTACTTTTTTGTTGATTACTCTATATAATAAAAATGTTAATATACCTGTTATTATTACAAAAACTATAAGCACAATTAAGTCCTGTACTGAGTAAGTAATCTGCTGATCAACCATGCTTTCTCCTGAAATTGTTGCAAAAAAAGTTATTAATACTGCAACAAAGTTGGCTGTTCCGTGCAAAATCATTGGTGCAATTATGCTCTTGTATCTTTCATATACATAAACACATGCCAAGCCTAACAAAAATGCATATGGTGCCTGTATCCAGTTTCCGTGATATACACCAAAAAGCAATGATACGATAATTGCTGACGGAATTACTCCGGCCATTCTTCTAAGTCTTCTATAAATAACACCTCTAAACATTAATTCTTCTACAATAGGCGCACCAACGGCCGTTGCCAATGCCTGTATTATAAACGGACCGCTTGTAAGTGCCTCTGATGTGCCTACATATGAATCAATCATAAATTTCGGCATAAACATCTGTAGAATAGAAACAAAATAATTGGCACAAAACATTGTTGTTATTCCAAAAGGAATTATAAGTAAAAATTTAAATGCTGATGTTCTTTTAAACTTCTTAAAAAATCCTGTTTCTTTATCCAAATTTATGTCATCTTTTAACCATTTAATTAATACCGGTGCTGTTATAATCTGTGATATTAACAACTCAAGTAAAATATTTTCCTCTGCTATTTTCATGCCAATCTTTGATGCTGAAAAAGTAGCATAATCATGTAACACAAAATTAGCTGCAAATATAATTCCAAATGTTACTATCCCTGATACTACTACTTGAACTACCATATACAAAATCATTGGGCTAATCAATCCCCAAAGTCTTCCTGCTGTTATTTTCTGTCTCATTTTTTTCCTCAATTCTGTGCTTTATACACTTATACATTATATCTATATATTGTTATCTTTTTGTGTCTTTGTATGAAAATAATTATCTATGCTCTTCTGTGCAATTTAATTGCGTTTTAAAATTTGTATAATTAAATTCTATCTTAAAATTTGTATGATTTAATTCTATTTAAAATTCTTTATAATTTTTATTTTAACAACATATTGCATAGTTCTGTGGGAGAATAAGCTATGGCTTTAGCTCCATGAGCCAGCATTTCTTTCTTGTCGCCAAATCCGTAATCAACGCCTATTGAATCAATACCAACAGTATTAGCGCCATCAATGTCAAAACATGTATCACCTATCATAATGCACTGCTTCTTAGTTATGCTGTCAGGCATCTCATCAAACAATGCTTCAAGTACATCAACTTTGCTCTGTCTTGTTCCTTTAAGCTCAGCTCCCATAACTTTATCAAAATAGCTGTAAATCTTTAAATACTTAAGAACTTCTTCAGCCATAGGAAGTGGTTTAGAAGTTGCCAATGCAATATACTTACCATTACCCTTTAACATCTCAAGCATTTCTTCAGTTCCCGGATATATTTCTGTTTCATATATTCCTATAGGCTTGTATCTTTCTCTATAAAATTCAACACCTTCCAACGCCTGTTCTCTCGTAAAATCATAACTTTTCATTAATTCATCAACCAATGGAGGACCTATAAAATGCTCTAATTTATCTAAATCAGGCTCTTCAATTCCAAACTTTGAGAGAGCATATTGAACTGACTTGGTAATTCCTTCTTTTGAATTACTTAATGTTCCATCTAAGTCAAAAATAATCACATTGTAGTTATTCATATATTTCTCCTGTGTTTTAAAACAATCTTTGTTTAATTATTTTAATGTAACTTGTTTTTAACAAGTTTAGTATAAACTTATCTTTTTCTTAATTGATTTTTAATATAACTTATCTTTTTTCTAAAATTACTGTTTACAGCATTATTTGTAGTATAACATAGTTTGCCCTTGTTTTACAGTAACTTTTGATTTATAATATTTTAAGAATTTATTAAATTTTTGTGAGGTACATATAATGAGTCAGGCAAAAGTAGACAAGCATAAACAGGAAAAATACAACAGAAAGAAAAATGTTAAGAAGCGTAACTTTAAAAAGATTGCCGCATACGTTGTTGCAACACTTATTGCTATAGCATTTATTGGTTATATCGGATATTCTGTTGCTATTGACACAGGACTTTATACTCCTGCCACAACAACACAGGGAAGCACCCTTTCAAAAGAAGCTATTGAAAGTTTAAGACAGCAGTTAATTAAGAACGGCGACTCAAACGTTCAGGGCAAAACAAGTGATGCTTCAACTGAAGCTGCTACAACAGCTACAAGTGCTGAAACAAGCGCTTCTAAATAAGATTATTGAAAATAAAAATCCTTACAGTTTCTTTTATTGAAGCTGTGGGGATTTTTTAATGTCCCCCACTACAAAAAAAAATCAACCCTGTAGCCAATTAATTACAATAATATAATCAACTACAGGATTGATGTTTATATTTTTCTCTATTTCACTGTTCTTCTTCCCACTACATTCTGTCAGGTGCACTAAATCCTAACAAGTCTATGCACTGTTCAAGTACATTAATTGTAAGATTGATTAATGCAATGTATCCTGCCTTCTTAGTCTGATCTTCTTCAGCAAGTATCTTTGTTTCGTGATAGAATCTGTTAAATGCATTAGATAAATCGTATACATATGAACAAATCTTATGTGGTGCAAGTTCTTCTGCTGCATTTTCAATTATTTCATTAAACTTAGCTACTTCAAGCATTAACTGCATCTGTGAGCCATTGTCTGTGTTGATTACAGGAAGGTTTACATCTGCGTTTCCGCTTTCAGCTTTGTATTTTTCAAGAATTGACTTAATACGTACTATTGTGTAAAGAATATATGGACCTGTATTTCCTTCAAATGAAGCAAATCTGTCAATATCAAAGATATAGTCCTTTGATGCCTGGTTTGACAAATCGCCATACTTAAGTGCTGCAAGTCCTACAATCTTAGCTGTGTTATTAGCTTCTTCCTCACTTACTGTACGATTTTCCATAATCTTATCGTATACAGCCTTATTAATCTGTGCAATAAGACTTTCAAGACGCATTACACCGCCATCTCTTGTTTTAAATGGCTTGCCGTCTTTGCCATTCATTGTACCGAAACCTAAAAATTCCATCTTAGTATTTTCATCTACAATGTTAGCTTTCTTAGATACACGGAATACCTGTGTAAAATGTAATTCCTGACGCTTGTCAGCTACATAAATATAATGGTTAGGCTTGTAATCCTGTTCTCTCTGGATAATTGTTGCAAGATCTGATGTTGCATATAAAGCCGCGCCATCTGACTTTCTAACGATACATGGTGGAAGTTCCTTTGTGTCATCTTCCTTTGAAATGTCAACAACTAAAGCTCCCTGACTTTCATAAGCTAACTTCTTGTCAATTAAATCCTGAATAAGTCCCGGAATATATGGCTGAGCATCACTTTCACCCTTCCATAAATCAAAATCAACATTTAAGTTTCCATAATTCTTCTTTAAATCTTCAACAGAAACTTTCATAATATGTTTCCAAATAGCTGTATATGGAGCATATCCACTCTGAAGCTTTAATGTTGCCTGATGTGCTTTCTCTTTAAACTCTTCATCAACTTTAGACTTAGCACTGGCACATGGATAAATCTCTTCTAATTCAGAAATTGTAAATGGTGCCTCTTCAGGGTATTCTCCTGTGTATGATTCATCAAAATAAACTAAATCAGGTTTACGACATTCAAGCTCTGTAATAATAAGTCCCATCTGAAGTCCCCAGTCTCCCAAATGAACGTCAGAAATAACTTTATTACCCATAAATCTTTCAATACGTTTAACACTTTCACCAATAACTGCTGAACGCAAATGTCCAACATGTAGAGGCTTAGCTACATTAGCTCCACCGTAATCAATTACAATAGTTTCAGGTGCCTTGTTTTCGCATCCATACTTGTCAGCTTCCTTCATATCGTTAAGATATTTAGCTACGAATTCACTATTTAATTTAATATTAATGAATCCCGGCATAACTGCTTCAACTGATTCAAACATTTCATTGTCCTGTAATGACTCAACAACCTGATTGGCAATCATAATAGGTGCCTTGTGGTAAAGCTTTGCACCTGCCATTGCCCCATTACACTGATACTGACAAAGATCAGGTCTGTTAGATACAACAACCTTACCTAATTTTTTGTCATATTCATTCTTTTCAAAAGCTTTTTCAAACTCTTCTGTAATAAGTTCTAATATTTTTTTCATTATAATGTTACTCCGTTTAATTTAAGTAATTCACGGGCTGATTCAACAGAATCAACACCAGTTTTATTCTTGATAGGTGCAAATTCTTTCTCTCTTACAACTTCGTAAGCAAGACAATTATCCATCATATGTACCATATCAAGTACTAATGTTTCAAACTTGAATCCGTTTTCAGTTTCAGGTTTTACTGCATTACCATTTTCATCAATATGAGCAATCTTCTTCTTTACAAGGTGAACTGAAAGATTATTTTTCATATTCTTTTCTAAATCTTCAATGTTGAATAAATAATTTAAGATAACACCATACTTGTATGCAAGCTCTCCGTCTGCCTTAGTCTGGTATCTCATATCTTCAGTTAATTCATAATATTCAACAATAGATGGCTTTCCATCTTCTAAGCATAGTACACCAACCTTTTCTTCAGGTGTAGCCTTAGAAACAACCTTTGCTGCTGAACGGTATCCGCCATCAATCATGGCACCTACGAAACAAGGATCAGCCATTCTCTGGCAAACATTATCAACTGCAAAAATATTAATATATTCAACTCCTGCCTTCTTAGCTTTTTCGCAAAGACCAGCCTTAACGAATGAGATAAACCATCCACCATTGCCGTTAGGTGATGTTGAAATTCTATCCTTGTCTTCTAAGAAAATCTTGCCATCAAAAGATGCTGCAGGAGCCATTTCCTGTACAAAGAAATCAACATAATTCTTATCATAACCAAAATAGTTCATTTCTTCAAAGAACTTAACTGTGTCATCGTTGTTCTTTTCACTTGTCATAATATAAAGTGGAACCCACGCACCTGTCTGATTAACAACATCCATTAAATTCTTAATAAGCATTTCAAAAATATATACGTCCCTAGTAAGACCAATATTGTACATTCCCTTAGGCTTATCTGAGCCAAGTCTTGTACCCATTCCACCTGCTAAAAGTAAAGCTGCAACTTTTCCCTCTTTAATTGCTTCTGTACCTATAGCTGTGTATTTATCTTTGTTTACTTCAATATCTGCAATACTTACTGCATCATCGAGAGGTGTGATAACACCTTTTTCAGTTTCTTTTCCGCCATCTTCAATTAACTTAAGCAAATCAAAATCAATTTCATCTATCTGCTTTAATAAAGACTGTCTCTGGTTTTCATCAAGTTCATCATAATACTTTAATAACTGAGACTGATTATACTTTTCCAATTTTGCTTTTGTTTCCTGTAAATTCATTCATTACCTCCATTGGCTTCCCATTTTTTCATATTTTCATACTATAAAGAATAAATTATTTTCCAATAATATGCAAGGTTTTAATGCTACAAAGTATTTCAATACAGCTCTGATATCTTAAATCAGGATTATTTCTTGTACATTTTTTTATTATCTTTCTAAGTTTATGGCTTGTCTTAAAATAGTCTTTAAAACTGTAAAGTGATTTACTGCCTTGCACTGAATTATATGTTTTTGCAGTTTTTAAATAGTACATTGTTGTACCTATTCCATATATGTCTGCCCTAATGTCAGTATTATAAAGCCCCTTCCCTTTGCTATCGCCAAACTGCTCCGGTGCCGCAAAGCCCTTACTTCCCAAGGCAAGCTTATCCACATCAATATCTGTTCTGTATCTTTTTGCTATGCCAAAATCAATAAGCTTAATTCTTCCATCCTTACATAAAATAATGTTAGCCGGCTTTAAATCTCTATAAACTATTGCCGGCGACAAACTATGAAGATAATAAAAGCCACTGCATACCTGTTCCATAACTTTTACAAGCATTTTTGTAGATAATGTTCCATATTCATCCACATATTTATTCAAATCAATCCCATCTATATATTCCATTACCAGAAAAAATGCATCTTCAATCTTTATTAAGTCAAAAATTTTTGGAAGGACCGGATGAGTGCAGTTCTTTAAAACTTCAAGTTCTCTTTCCATTCCTTCCAATAATCTTTTTCTGTTGGCAGGATCAGATGTTATATACTTCTTAAGAGCATAAATTCCACCATTGTGAATATCCCTTGCCTTGTAGACAATAGCACTTCCTCCTCTGCCTATAAGTTCAAGTATATAATATCTTCCTCCAACAATATTATTTATAATATCTGCCATAAACACAACCTTTCCGATGTGTTTCTCTCCAAGGCTTTTTTTATTGCAATGTCATTATCCCACCATTGTGCAAGCACAGATGAAATAAGACCTTAGTCCAATAGTAATCTTAGATGGTTGCAATATCAACTAATGTTAAGTTTTCTTTTGCATTGCTTTCTAAGCTTGTAAGTAATGCATCAACTGTGTCTAAGCTTGTAAAGCAGTTAACACCTGTTTCGATTGATGTTCTTCTGATTAAGAAACCGTCACGGTTCTTATCACGTCCCTGTGTTGGTGTATCAATAACAATATCAATCTTATGTTCAAGAAGTAAGTCCATAACTGTTGGTGCTTCCTGATGAATCTTGTTAACCTTAATTGCATCTACACCATTCTGACGTAATACATCTGCTGTACTTCTTGTAGCATAAACTTCATATCCAAGCTTTTCAAATCTCTGTGCAAGTGGAACAACTTCCTGCTTATCAGCATCCTTAACAGAAATAATAATCTTCTTATGTTTTGGAAGAACAACTCCTGCTCCAAGGAATGCCTTGTAAAGTGCTTCGTTAAATGTCTTTGCAATACCAAGACATTCACCTGTTGACTTCATTTCAGGTCCTAAACTTGTTTCTGCGCCACGGATTTTTTCAAATGAGAATACAGGCATCTTAATTGCAATGTAATCTGCATTAGGCTGTAATCCCGGTTTGTAACCCATTTCCTTAATTGTATGTCCAATAATACATTTTGTAGCAAGTTTTACAATTGGAATACCTGTAACCTTACTAATGTATGGAACTGTTCTTGATGAACGTGGGTTAACTTCGATTACATAAACCTTACCGTCACAAACGATAAACTGAATGTTAATCATACCTTTTACGTGAAGTGAACGTGCAAGCTTTTCTGTGTAATCTTCAATTGTATCAATAATCTCTTTTGAAAGTGAGTATGCAGGATAAACTGAAATACTGTCACCTGAATGAACTCCGGCTCTTTCAATATGTTCCATTACACCAGGAATAAGAATGTCTGTGCCGTCGCAAATTGCGTCAACTTCAACTTCTGTTCCCTGTAAATATTTATCTACCAAAATTGGATGATCCTGAGCAATTCTGTTGATGATTTCCATAAATTCTTCTACTTCTTCATCACATGTTGCAATCTGCATTCCCTGACCACCAAGTACGTAAGAAGGTCTTACAAGAACAGGATATCCTAATCTGTTAGCAACTTCCTTAGCTTCTTCTGCTGTAAATACAGTTCCACCTGTAGGTCTTGGAATACTACATTTTTCAAGGATTTCATCAAATAATTCTCTATCTTCTGCAGCATCTACGTCTTCTGCCTTTGTTCCAAGAATAGGAACGCCCATCTTCATAAGTGCTTCAGTAAGCTTAATGGCTGTCTGACCACCGAACTGAACAACTGCACCGTCAGGTTTTTCAATGTTTACAATATTTTCAACATCCTCCGGTGTTAATGGTTCAAAATAAAGCTTGTCAGCAATATCAAAGTCAGTTGATACTGTTTCAGGGTTATTATTTACAATAATTGTTTCATAACCTTCTTCTTTAAATGCCCATGTACAATGTACTGAACAGAAGTCAAATTCAATACCCTGTCCAATTCTGATAGGACCTGAACCAAGTACAAGTACCTTCTTTGGCGGATTAGTTTCTACTGATTCGTTTTCACCACCATATACTGAATAATAGTAAGGTGTTGCAGCTTCAAATTCTGCTGCACATGTATCAACCATCTTGTAAGAAGCTACAATGTTATTATCATAACGCATCTGCTTAATTTCGTCTTCTGACTTGCCTGTTAATCTGCTAATAACTGTGTCAGGGAATTCAATTCTCTTAGCTGCCTTTAATAATTCAGGTGTTAAAGGTTCATTCTTAAGTGAATTTTCCATTTCAACGATAATAGCAATCTTATCAATAAACCACTTATCAATCTTTGTGATTTCATGAATTTTGTCATAGCTTACGCCTCTTCTAAGTGCCTCAGCAATAACCCAGATTCTTCTATCATCTACTACGTGAAGCTGATCTTCTAACTGATCATCTGTAAGTTCTGTAAAATCATAATCCATAAGGCATTCAACATGCTGTTCCAAAGAACGGATAGCTTTCATTAAAGCACCTTCAAAGTTGTTACAGATACTCATTACTTCACCTGTAGCCTTCATCTGTGTTGTCAGCTTTCTGCTGGCTGTAATAAATTTATCAAATGGAAGTCTTGGAATCTTAACTACACAATAGTCAAGTGTTGGTTCAAAACTTGCATATGTTTTCTTAGTAATTGCATTCTTGATTTCATCAAGTGTATAACCTAACGCAATCTTTGCTGCAACCTTTGCAATCGGATAACCTGTAGCCTTAGAAGCCAAAGCTGATGAACGGCTTACACGAGGGTTAACTTCGATTACACAATATTCAAAGCTTTCAGGATGAAGTGCGTACTGAACATTACATCCACCTGTAATGTTTAATTCATTAATAATATTTAATGCTGATGTACGAAGCATCTGATGTTCCTTATCACCTAAAGTCTGTGACGGAGCAACTACAATACTGTCACCTGTATGAACACCAACAGGATCAATATTTTCCATGTTACATACTGTGATGCAGTTTCCTGCACTATCACGCATAACTTCGTATTCTACTTCTTTCCATCCTGCAATACATCTTTCAACAAGAACCTGACCTACACGGCTAAGTCTTAATCCGTTTTCAAGGATTTCAACTAATTCAACCTGGTTGTGAGCGATACCACCGCCGCTACCACCTAATGTGTAAGCCGGACGAAGAACTACCGGGTAACCGATTTTGTTAGTAAATGCAATACCATCTTCAACATTTTCTACTACCAAAGATGGAGCACATGGCTCACCGATTTTTTCCATAGTCTCTTTAAACTCAAGACGGTCTTCTGCCTTCTTAATTGTTTCTGATGTTGTACCAATAAGACGACATTCATGTTTTTCAAGGAAATCTGTTTCTGCGATTTCCATTGCAAGGTTAAGTCCTGCCTGTCCACCAAGTGTCGGTAAGATACTGTCAGGTTTTTCCTTTTCTATAATCTTTTCAAGTACAGGTACAGTAAGTGGTTCAATATATACCTTATCTGCAATATCCTTATCTGTCATAATTGTTGCCGGGTTAGAGTTTACAAGTACAACTTCCAAACCTTCTTCTTTTAAAGAACGGCAGGCCTGTGTTCCTGCGTAGTCAAACTCTGCAGCCTGTCCAATAACGATTGGACCTGAACCTATTACTAAAACTTTCTTAATTCTTGGATCTCTAGGCATTCTTCTTCACCTCCATCATTTGAATAAATTCGTCAAACAGTCTGTCCGAATCCTGTGGACCAGGGCATGCTTCCGGATGGAACTGAACTGTAAAAATACTCTTGTTTTTATATCTTAAACCTTCTACGGTTTTATCATTTACATTTATGAAAGCTACTTCTGCAACTTCAGGATTTACTGTCTCTCCGTCAACCATATATCCGTGGTTCTGTGAAGATATGTATACATGTCCTGATGCAAGGTCTTTAACAGGGTGGTTACCACCTCTATGACCATATTTCATCTTCTTTGTATCTGCTCCTGTAGCAAGTGCCATAAGCTGATGTCCAAGGCAGATTGCAAAAATTGGAATATCTGTATTGTATAATTTTCTAATCTGTTCAATCTGATATTCACACTCTTTTGGATCCCCGGGACCATTAGATAACATAATTCCGTCAGGGTTTGACGCAATAATTTCTTCTGCCGGTGTGTCACATGGATAAATAGTAACGTCACAACCTCTTTCGTTAAGAGATTTTCCAATATTGTTCTTTGCACCAATATCTAATAAAGCTACCTTAAATCCATCTCCCTTTAATTCTTTCTTTTCAGTGCAACTAACTTTCTTAACAACTCCTGTTACTCTGTATTCCTTAATCTTAGGAAGTATTTCGTCAAGGTTGTAATTCTCGTTAGTTGTAATCATTCCGTTCATTGTTCCTTTTTCACGAAGAATCTTTGTTAAAGCTCTTGTGTCGATTCCCGCAATACCAGGAATATCATGTTCTTCTAAGAAATTCTGAATAGTATCGTCACTTCTAAAGTTACTTGGCATTCTGCTAAGTTCGTTAACAATATATCCGTCCGGCCATGGTCTAAGTGATTCCATGTCCTCGTGGCAAATTCCGTAGTTACCAATCAATGGGTAAGTCATACATACTGCCTGACCTGCATATGAAGGATCAGTTAATACTTCTAAATAACCCCACATTGATGTATTAAATACGATTTCACTAATTATCTCTCTTGTTGATCCAATAGATGTTCCTTTGAAAACTGTACCGTCTTCTAAGATTAGAAAAGCGTTCATAAATGTGTCTTCCTTTCTTCATTTCATTAAGTGAGTCAAAGTATCTTTCAATATTTTTGCTCAAATTGTAAAGATTATACCAAAAAAAGTGACGTAATTCAACAAAATATCTAAAACAATTTAGATTTTTTTTTATACTTAAAAATATAAAGTAAATTACTATCTGATTTTGAATTTGATTTAAAATTCATACATATAAATCTGTTAACAATTCTACTTACTATGTTATAATATTTTTTGTAATTAATCAATTTGAAACGGAGACTTTATGAGAAAAAAAGAATTAGCAAAAATTATTATAGAAAGATTAAAAGAAGAATACCCTGACGCAGACTGCACTTTGGACTACAATGACGCTTGGAAATTGTTAATAAGCGTAAGACTTGCTGCTCAGTGTACTGACGCAAGAGTAAACGTTGTAGTGCCTCATTTGTACGAGAAATTTCCAACAATTGATGCTTTGGCAAACGCTGATGTTAGCGAAATTGAAGAAATTGTAAGACCTTGCGGTCTTGGAAGAAGCAAGGCTAGGGATATTAGTCTTTGCATGAAAATGCTTAGAGATGAATTTGACAGCAAAGTTCCTGACGACTTTAACCAATTATTAAAACTTCCGGGAGTTGGACGAAAAAGTGCCAACCTTATAATGGGTGATGTTTTTGGCAAGCCTGCCATTGTAACTGACACTCACTGCATAAGACTTGTAAACCGAATGGGACTTGTAGACAACATTAAGGAGCCTAAGAAAGTTGAAATGGCTCTCTGGAAAATTATCCCTCCCGAGGAAGGCAGTGACTTCTGCCACCGACTTGTATATCACGGAAGGGAAATCTGTACGGCAAGAACAGCACCTCATTGCGACCGTTGCTGTTTAAATGATGTGTGTAAAAAGAATATAAAATAAAACATTATAAAAAGGAGCATATCCACTTTGCATTTTTCACCTTTTCTGAGAAATATAGCAAATGAATATGCTTCTTTATTTTTATCCTCTGGGGATTCCTTCTGCTATTCTTGTTATGCCAACGTAAATCTGAGATATTTTGTACCACGTACTAAAATCTACCACACCTGTTTGTGGCAAATCAAAAATCTTTTGGAATGCCCTCACCGAAGCCTGAGTACCTTCACCGAAAACTCCATCTGCTGAAACTCTTGGAATGGCTGTGTAAACTCTGGCAATGGTATCTAGCTGTTCCTGCATCTGCATAACCTTCTGACCACTTGCACCTATAGTCAGGTCGTAGCCGGGCCATGATGCAGGAATGCCTGAAATCTGTTCAGCAGTGTTAATATACATATCATCGCCATAATAGTTTCGTATGATTTCTAACGTTCCAAAGCCCTGCTCACCTAAATTGCAGGACCCCCACTGGCTAAGCCAATTAGGACAGGTAACTCTTTTTCCATCGCAATACTGAGTAAGAATTGGCTGCCTTACATCAGGTCTTGAAAGATATTGGTCGAAAATCTCGTCAACAACCTCATCAATAGACTGGAAAATATTTCTTCCATAAATCCATTTTTGATCATATGCCGTTGAGGATGTAATGGTAAAATCGTAGCCTTTGTTTCTATACCACTCAGTGTAAACCCTGTTTAAGGTAAATGACATAATTGCAAGCACGTTTGCCTCAATAGTTGCCCTAGGCCATGTTGCATATATTTCCGATGAAGCCACGTTTTTAATATAATCTTTATATGTTACATAATAATCCCTTGCATTGCTTGAAGGCGTACCATTGTGAACCACAACATATTCAGGTATAACAACTCTGCTTAAAACAATTTCCCCCGGTTCATTTACATCTTTAATTTCGTCCTCAGGAATCTTTTCCGGATACTCAGCATAAAGGGTATGGGGATCAATGTCTATATTCTCCACCTGTTCACCTTCACGCTTTCTCATACGCACATTTTGAAGTGATAGTGAATCAGGCAAAATCTCCACATTCCTAATATTTTCCGTTTCATAGCCCGGTACCTCAATTTGAATATTATAATTGGCATAAGGCATATTCTCATTATTTTCATTAAGACTATATTCCAATGGCGGAGTATTTAAATCCACAATCTGAGTCTGCCCGGAAACATCTGTTTCAAGCCTTTCAATGGGACTGTTGGGATTAATGGCTGTTTCAGGCTCACTGATAGTTACCCTTGCATCCCTAATGGGAGCATTGTCAGAATCCGTTACATTAACCTGCAACTCACCTCTGTCCTGCTCTCCTACCTGCATTTTTATTAACATAAAATTACCATACAAACTTAATCTTTATAATATATGCAGATAACAAAATTATATTACAATGTCAAAAGGCCGTTTTCCCACCTGTGTTTGCACAATGGTGGAAAAACGACCTTGGGACACGCCCGGATATGTATTTCAATAATTATTTTCTTTTATATGTTCTAAAGAAATATTCAATATCAAAATAAGTATTTTCGTCACTTTCATCAGCCAAAACCCAGTCAACCTCTTTATCCAAATTAGGTATGAAAGTATCTGCTGAATATGCCTGATTAATATATGTTACATAAGCTGTATTGCAGTATGGAAGCATAGCTTTGTAAATACTTCCACCACCAATTACAAAAACGTCATTTTCGTCGTATTTTGAAGCTTCCTTCACTGCTTCTTCAACGCTGTGAACAACAACTGCTCCGTCAACTTCATAATCTTCTTTCTTAGTAATAACAATATTCACTCTGTTCTTTAATGGACGACCTCCCGGAAAACTTTCCAAAGTCTTTCTTCCCATAATAACAACCTTGCCTGTTGTTGTTTCTCTAAAAAACTTCATATCATCAGGAATGCTTACAAGTAACTCATTGTTATAACCAATAGCCCAATTCTCATCAACTGCTACAATTAAATTCATTATGTTTTCTCCTTCATAAATTCACTAACAAGCATAATATTTATGCTAAAACTTTGTGTGATTATATTGTCAAAATATCAAGCTCTTGTTAAACAGCTACAGGAATATTTTTAATCTGTGGACCTGTAACGTAATCTTCAAGTTTCAAATCATCTACTGTAAAATCGTAGAAATTCTTAATTTCCGGATTAATCCAAAGCTTAGGTGCCGGATGCTGCTCTCTTGTAATCAACTCTTCAATTAAAGGAACGTGCTTGTCATAAATATGTGCATCAGCAATAACGTGAATAAATTCGCCGACTTCCATATCATTAACCTGAGCAAACATATGAATTAACGCTGCATACTGACAAACATTCCAGTTGTTAGCAGTCAAAACATCCTGTGAACGCTGGTTTAAAATACCATTAAGCACAAGATTGCCTGTTTCTTCATTCTTTGTAACATTAAAAGTCATACTATATGCACATGGATATAAATTCATTTCGTGCAAATCCTCATGATTATAAATATTAGTCATAATTCTTCTGCTATATGGATTGTGTTTCAAATCATATAAAACACGGTCAACCTGATCCATATCACCTTCTTTATAATGATGCTTAATTCCCAACTGATAACCGTACGCCTTTCCAATAGAACCTGTTTCGTCAGCCCATGCATCCCAAATATGGCTGTTTAAATCATGTACATTATTAGACTTCTTCTGCCAAATCCAAAGAAGTTCATCAAGACAATTCTTAAAGCCTGTCTTTCTAAGTGTAATAGCCGGAAATTCCTTCTTTAAATCATATCTGTTAACTACACCAAACTTCTTAATAGTGTATGCAAAAGATCCGTCGTCCCACTTAGGTCTAACCTTTTCGCCTTTTGTATCTGTACCATTATCCAAAATATTCCTACACATATCAACAAATATTTTATCTGCGTAACTCATATCCACTCTCCAATCAATTTATTACTAAAAAATAATTGCAGAACAACTTGAAACATTCTGCAATTACTTTTGTTTGTCTTTTCAATAGTATAACATATAAATAAAATAAAAAACATTGATTAAAAATTTTTATTTAAACTTTTTACTGACCTTTAACTTTGTCTGTCAATTTTTTTATTGCACCTTAACTTCGCCTGCCAGAACTTTTTTGTAATCTTCCAGATTTTTTCTAAGCAAAGCAGGTGTATCAAGTTTGTAAGGACACTTGCTCTTGCACTGTCCGCAATTAATGCAATCCTCAATCTTCATCATTTCCTTCTGCATATCTTCTGTTAACCATGCTTTTGAAGGAGCCCTACGAAGCATAAGAGACATTCTTGCACAGTTGTTAATCTTTATTCCCTTAGGACAAGGCATACAATAACCGCATCCTCTGCAGAAATCCCCGACTAACTCTTTTCTCTCTTTTTCAATATATTCACTTATTTCATCATTCAAAACCGGCTCTTCATCCATAAACTTAAGCCACTCTTCCAACTCACTCATCTTCTGAATGCCCCAAATTGGAAGAACATTGTCGTATTTTGAAATGTAAGCCATAGCAGCTTTAGAATTGTGAATAAGACCTCCTGCCAAGCCTTTCATGGCTATAAAGCCAACGTTCTTTTCCTTGCATAAATTAACAAGCTCAATCTCTCTTTCAGAGCAAAGATAACTGAAAGGAAACTGCATAGTTTCATAAAGTCCTGACTGAACACACTGAAAAGCTGTCTCAATATTGTGGGCAGTAATTCCAATATGCTTAATAATCCCCTGCTCCTTAGCCTTAAGCATGCACTCATACATACCTGTTCCATCATCCGGCTTGTAGCACTGTGGCACGCAGTGAAGCTGATAAATATCAAGATAATCAGTCTTTAAATTAGTCAGAGATGTATCAAGTTGCTTCCAAAACTCATCAGGAGTTTTCGCCATTGTCTTTGAGGCAATAAAAATCTTATCTCTCATTCCCTCAAACGCCTGTCCCAGCTTCTCCTCGCTGTCACTGTAAGCTCTTGCAGTATCAAAAAAAGTCATTCCACCCTCATATGCTCTCTGCAAAATCTTTACAGCTTCATCCATTGTAACTCTCTGAATAGGCAAAGCTCCAAAAGCGTTCTGTGGAGTTTTAATACCTGTTTTTCCTAAAGTAATCTCCTTCATATCAATTCTCCTTTGTGAATTTCCCTGTGTCCAATATTTCATTTAAAAGAGCTGTGCATCCCTTTAACACATCATCATAAGTTGCATCAAAATTTCCCGTGTACCAAGGATCTGCTATGTCCCTTTCTTCTCCTGCAAAATGTAGTAACTTGTAAACCTTTCCGTCCCGGTCATTTCCTACAATTCTTCCTATATTTCTAATATTAGCACTATCCATTCCAATAATATAGTCAAATTCGTTATAATCACTCTTCTCCATATGTCTTGCTCTGTGATTACCACATGGAATGCCTTCACTTTTTAATTTATTTCTTGTTCCCGGATGAACTCCGTTGCCAATCTCTTCATAACTTGTGGCTGCCGAATCAATGTAAAAACGGTCAGCAATGCCCTGGTTGTTAACCATGTCCTGAAGGACATACTGGGCCATAGTTGATCTACAAATGTTGCCGTGGCAAATGAATAATACTTTAATCATCTTTTTATATCTCCATTTAAGTCTTGTATTTCTTCTCAAACGCTTGATATTTCAGGGTTTTCCGACTTTTGAGTTT